>TARA_R110002033_G_scaffold334_14_pt1 | contig 23136 bp, 19 predicted proteins | sample TARA_R110002033 | Tara Oceans TARA_R110002033 (sample SAMEA4397051) | marine metagenome | biome: Polar Biome; feature: [SRF] surface water layer (ENVO:00010504); material: water (ENVO:00002006), including particulate matter (ENVO:01000060) such as... | depth 5 m
ATTTGCCGCTTCTGGTACGAAAGGTTTTCAAATTATAAAGTTGAATAGACCAGATGAAAGCTTGGTTACACGTTGTGAAGACTTAGCAGCATATTCTGGTAGTTCAAGTTTAAACGTAAATACTGGTGATGACTTTGCGTATAGAGGTTCAAAAAGATTTAACAATTTAAATATTGGTGGTAATCTTTTGCTTTGTGGGTCTTGGACTGTGAAAGACGGTGTGAATATTAATGCAAATGGTTTATTTGAAATGAATGGAACCATCGTTATAGGAAGAAATAATAGACAAAGAAACGTTACAATAAATTCTGGTGCGACATTTAGGGTGGAAGGCAACTTAACTATTTATGGTGATTTAGTTCTAAATGAAGGAGCTACTATAGAGTTCATTGGTGATGATTCTGTTGTAAATATCTTTGGTAATGTTACTAAAGGCTCAAATACAACGGTAGAAGGTACCTTTAGAGATGTTCGAGGAGCATTTTAATCGATACTATAAACTATAAAAAAAAGCCCGAACAACATTGTTCGGGCTTTTTTTTTATGTAATTAATTTTAAATCCTAATTCAACAATTCTGCAACTTTCGCTTCTAGTGCAGGACCTCTTAAATTTTTAGCTACTATAACACCGTTCTCATCTAATAAAAATGCTGCGGGTATAGCTTCTACATTATAAAGTTTAGCAATTTTATCATCAAAGTAGGCAATGTTAGAAATGTGATTCCACTCTAAACCATCTTCTGCTATTGCTTTTTTCCACGCTTCTTCTGTTCTGTCTAAAGAAACACCTAAGACGTTTAAGCCTTTATCATGGTACTTATTGTAAACAGCAACAATATTAGGATTTTCAGCTCTACAAGGTCTACACCATCCTGCCCAGAAATCAATTAATGTTACTTTTCCCATAACATCTTTAAGAGCGATTACGCTTCCATCAGGACTTGGTCCAGAAAATTCAGGAGCTTTAGCGCCTATACTTGAATTTTTGCCTGCAGCTTCAGAGGCCTTTAGTTTCTCTATTCCATCAAGAATTTGTTTACCTGGCTTAGAATTTTTAATTTCTTCAGATAAAGTCTTGTAGATTTCTTCAACTTCTTCAAGGCTAACTGCTTTGGTTGCAACAGCCCTATCCAGAACAAGTGCGGATATTAAAGCGTTAGGGTGAGTTTTAACGTAATCTAATTCAAAAGTCTTGTATTCCTCTTGTAATTCCTTCATTTCATCTTGAAGTGCAAGTGCAGCTTCACCAGATGCCACTTTCATATCTTGCTGAATAGATTGAGCTTGTTGAGAGATTTCTCTTGACTGTTCCATATAATCGGAAAAAGCATCATTTTGGAATGTACCGCTAATTTCAGCAAAGCCCATACTGTCTCTTTGTGCACTAAACTGTATTTCTCCGTTTTCCAAAATTACAGCTGTATAACCAGGTAATTGCTCAACGAAGATATAATGTAGTTCAGGAATATCAGATTTTCCTGTAAAAGTAAATTCACCGTTGGTAGTAGTAGCAGTATCTACTTCCATAGGTTGATTGTTTTCTCCAATTTTCTTAAGGAAAACGCGAGTGCCATCTGTCATTTCGCCTCTTAATTTTCCATTAAGGGTAAAGCCTTCTGGTTTAGTGTTACAACTAAACAATAAGATTCCGGCTAGTAGTATTACAATACTATTTTTCATAAATTTCACTTAGGTTAAGTTGCAAATGTACTTATATATAGGATATAAAAAAAGACCTCTAATGCAATGGCTAGAGGTCTTTATTATAATGATTAGTTTCTGTTTAAAACTGGTATCTGATACCTAGTCCTATATCAAAATCAAAATTATCAGAGAATCCATTATAGCCTGTAACCCCTAGTTCAGGTCTAAAATCTAAAGAAAGTATCAATGGAATATCAAAATTATACTCAATTCCTATATCACCTGCAGCAAAGACAAATAATCCACCATCATCGCCAGGGAAATCAACACTACCTAAACCACCACCAACACCATAGTACCAGTTAAAATCACCCTCAATAGGTCTAACCCATTGGTAAAGTCCAGCTAATTTAAATGCGCTAAAGTTTCTACTGTCGCGCCAGCCCAAGTCAAATTCTAACCTATTGGCTCTTGTCAATGATTTTTGATAACTAATTTCAGCACCAAAGCCATCGCTATCACCTAGTCTTAATCCTAAGGCGTGGTCAGCAATTTCTTGAGCGGAAAGCGAGCAGGTCGCCATAAATAATAATACAGTTAATCCTTTTAAAATCTTCATATACTTCTTCTTTTTTGTGATGAAAAATGAGCCAATTTGTAATGTGGCTCACACAATAAAACTTAATTTAGCAATCAAAATTGTGTTAAGTTGGATAATAATTTGCTATTAAAGTTACGACAAGATTTAGAGGGAGATGTACGATTTGATAATCTTACTAAGACTATTTATGCTACAGATGCTTCCGTTTATAGAAAAATACCTTTAGGTGCTGCATTTCCTAAAACTGTTGATGATATAAAAACAATAATAAGGTTTGCTAACAATGAAAAAATTGGTCTAATACCAAGAACGGCAGGTACGTCCTTGGCAGGTCAATGTGTTGGTGATGGTTTGGTGGTAGATGTGTCTAAACATTTCACGAAAATTATAAGTGTTGATGAAGTTAACAAGCAAGTAACCTTACAACCGGGTGTAATTAGAGATGAGTTGAATCAATATCTAAAACCTTACGGATTATTCTTTGGACCAAATACATCTACATCAAATAGATGTATGGTAGGTGGTATGGTGGGTAACAATTCATCAGGTACCACATCCATTCAATATGGTGTAACCAGAGATAAGATTATTTCAATGAAAACCATTTTATCAGATGGTAGTGAGGCGGAATTTGGAAGGATTTCCGCTGAAGATTTTAAGAAAAAACAGAACGGCAGTACACTTGAAGCATCACTTTATAATAATATATATAAAGAACTAGTCAATAAAGAAATAGCTAAAGAAGTAATTGACCATTTTCCTAAGCCTGAAATACATAGAAGAAATACTGGTTATGCTGTCGATGAATTATTGAAGTCAGAAATTTTTGGTGGTAAGGAACCATATTTTAACATGGCAGAATTGCTGTGTGGTAGTGAAGGAACTTTGGCTTTTACCACAGAAATTACAGTTCAGTTAGACGACTTACCGCCAGCATTATCTGCAATGGTAGTTACGCATTATACATCTTTGGAAGATTGCTTAATGGACGTAGTTCCGGTTATGGAACATCCATTGCATTTGTGTGAAATGATGGATAAGGTTATTTTGGACTGTACAAAAAATAACAGAACGCAATTAGCAAATCGATTCTTTGTAGAGGGTGATCCCGCAGCTTTATTAATGTTGCAGGTTTCGGCACATACGGAAGAAGAGTTAAAGGGTATTATCGCTTCATTAATAACTACTATTGAAAAATCTGGTTTAAGCTATTCTAACCCAGTTCTTTTTGGAGATCAAATAGCAAAAGCCATTGAGTTACGTAAAGCAGGTCTTGGTCTGTTAGGAAATATTGTAGGAGATATGAAAGCAGTGGCATGTATTGAAGATACTGCAGTAGCGCTCCCAGATTTAAAGAATTTTATAGCTGAATTTTCTGAAATAATGAAAGGTTACGGTCAAAGCGCTGTGTATTATGCACATGCGGGTGCAGGTGAACTGCATTTACGACCAATCTTGAACCTGAAAAAATCTACCGATGTTGGTTTGTTTAGAAGTATAACAACTGATGTTGCTATGCTTACCAAGAAATACAAAGGTTCTTTTAGTGGCGAGCATGGCGATGGTATTGTTCGTGCCGAGTTTATTCCGATAATGATTGGTGATAAAAACTACCAGTTGTTGAGACGAATTAAGTCTTATTTTGATCCTAAAGGTATTTTTAATCCTGGTAAAATAGTTGATGCATACCCAATGGATAAATCCTTTAGGTATGAAATTGATCGTGAAGAGCCGGATATAAAGACTTTCATGGACTTTTCTGATAGTGAGGGTATATTAAAGGCCGCAGAAAAATGTAATGGAAGTGGAGACTGTAGAAAAAACCATCATATGAATGGTGGTATGTGTCCAAGTTATCATGCAACAAAAAATGAAAAGGATACTACTAGAGGCAGGGCAAATACGTTAAGAGAGTTTTTAACGAACCCAAATAGCACAGCTAAAAATAGGTTTGATAGTCCTGAAATTAAAGAGGCATTTGATTTGTGCTTAAGCTGTAAAGCGTGTGCAAGTGAATGTCCAAGTAATGTAGATGTATCAACTCTAAAAGCAGAATTTTTATATCAATACCAAGAGGCAAATGGCTATCCTTTAAGAGGAAAATTGTTTGCGTACAACACAAAACTAAACGGATTGGCTAGCAAGGTTTCTGGACTGACCAATGCCATTTATGATTCTAAATTTTTAGGTGGTTTGTTGAAAAAATCGAGTGGTGTTGCCAAAGAAAGAAGCTTGCCTAATGTTTATAGCTTTAATTTCGATAAGCATCTTCAAAAATCTAATCTTGAGAATACTAAGTCAAAGAAAAAAGTAATTTTATACATAGATGAATTTACGAAATACTTAGATATTGAAGTAGGTAAAGATGCAATTGAGTTACTTGCCAGATTGGGTTATGATGTGGAGTTGTTCTATGCAGAAAGTGGAAGAACTTTTCTTTCAAAAGGGTTCTTGAAACAAGCTCAAAAGCTAGCCATTAAAAATATAAAGGAACTTAAAAAGTTTGCTGAAGACGGTTTGCCTATTTTAGGATTGGAGCCATCTGCAATTTTATCTTTTAGAGATGAATACAGGAGAATGACTTCAGATAAAACTACAGCCCAAATAATTGCAGACCATTCGTTTTTAATAGAAGAATTTTTGGCAGAAGAAATTGCCGATGGTAGTTTGAATTCTGCAGATTTTACTGAAGAAGCAAGAGATATAAAAATTCATAATCATTGTCATCAAAAAGCATTAAGCAATCAGAAAGTAACGTTTGATGTATTAAATCTACCGGCAAATTACAAGGTTACAATTATTGCTTCAGGTTGTTGTGGTATGGCAGGTTCCTTTGGTTACGAAGAAGAGCATTATGAAACCAGTATGAAAATTGGAGGTTTAAAACTATTTCCTGCAGTGAGTAAATCTTCTGCTGAGACTATTATTGCTGCAAACGGCACTAGTTGTAGGCATCAAATATTCGATGGTACTAAAAGGATAGCAAAGCATCCAGTTAGTATACTGAAAGAGGCTTTATTGAATTAATTATCGGTAAGGCCGCCTTTTTCCTTTTTGTTATTACTAGCATTTCTATGAGTGATGGTTGCTATAAGTTCATTCATATCCATTGACTTTAGCTCTTCATCCATATAAAACGAGGCTAATTTGTCGTTTTCATAACGGTATAGTTTCCAACGTTTAAAAGAGTATTCTAAAGCAGTCATATGTTTAACCCAATCGCCTGAATTCAAATAAAGGCATGCTCCTTTTTTAGTCTGAAAATGCTGTTTGTTAGGTGCATGGCTATGCCCGCAAACTACATGGTCATAATGTTGGCTAATAGCCATTTTAGCGACATTATTTTCAAAAGATTCAATTTGTTTAGGATCGCGTTCACCATGGTTTAATTCTGGATTAGAAAAAGGTTTGTTTTTCTTACCGAATAGCTTAAACAGTTTAGTTTTCAATTTTGCTAGGTTCAATAAGGTATCAAAACCAATTTCACCAAAGTGCAATAGCCAGTGAGAGTGGCGAAAAGAGAAATCAAAAATATCGCCATGAAAAAACAATGTATTTTTCCCATTGAGTTTTAAGGTAAGACGATTAGAAACCTTAATGGTACCCATATAAATATTGTCAATCTTACGAAACGGCTCATCTCTGTTACCGGTAATGAAGTGAACAACAGTTCCCTTAGAAGCCATTGAAAAGATTTTCTTGACCACTTTTAAATGCGAAGGTGGAAAGTAATTATTACGCATTTTTCCAGCATCTAAAATATCGCCATTGAGAATTAGCATTTTTGGGTCAATACTAGATAAATATGTTAGTAATTCTTCTGCATGACATGCATAAGAACCCAAATGTACATCCGATAAAACAGCTATTTCAAGACGACGCTTCTTCAAGTGGCAAATTTTTACAACAAAATTAAACCTAATAACATCCTAATCAGCTATTTAGTAGGTCAATAATCTATAATCATTACGTTAAGTAATTATTACGTTAAGTGACTAAGGTTAAGCTAATATTATGCGTTTTTTTAATTTTTCTTTAAAGCATTTAACATTTATCTTTGAAGACTTTGAATTTGTAAGCTTTACAATCGTTAAGCGTAAATTAGAACGTATTTATTATGGCCGGAAATACCTTTGGAAATATATTTAGGGTAAGCACTTATGGAGAGTCCCACGGAAAAGCAATTGGAGGTGTTATAGATGGCTGTCCGTCAGAAATTGAAATAGATTTTGATGCGATACAAAACGATCTAAACCGTCGTAAACCAGGACAATCTGCTATTGTAACCCAAAGAAAAGAACCAGATGAAGTAGAATTTTATTCGGGCATCTTTGAAGGTAAAACGACGGGTACACCAATTGGCTTTGCTATTCATAATACAAATCAAAAATCTAAAGATTACGGACATATAAAAGATTCGTATAGACCATCTCATGCCGATTATGTGTATGATCAAAAATATGGTTTTAGAGATTACCGTGGCGGAGGCAGAAGCTCGGCAAGGGAAACTGCAAGTAGAGTGGTGGCAGGAGCTATTGCGAAACAATTTTTAAAAGGAATAGAAATACAAGCATTTGTATCTCAAGTAGGAGATATGAATTTAGGTAAACACTATACAGAACTTGATTTATCGTTAACCGAATCTAATGCAGTTCGTTGTCCTGATGTTGAAATGGCTGCAAAGATGGAAGAATATATAAAATCTATCAAAAAAGAAGGCGATACAATAGGTGGGATTATCACCTGTGTCGCAAAAAATGTACCGATTGGTTTAGGAGAACCTGTTTTCGATAAGCTTCATGCAGAATTGGGTAAGGCAATGCTATCTATAAATGCGGTTAAAGGCTTTGAATATGGTAGTGGTTTTGAAGGTGTTAAGATGAAAGGCAGCGAACACAATGATCAGTTTAATAGTGATGGCTCTACAAAAACCAACTATAGTGGCGGTATTCAAGGAGGAATAAGCAATGGTATGGATATCTATTTCAACGTAGCTTTTAAGCCAGTAGCTACAGTCATTCAAGGGTATGAAACTATTGATAAAGAGGGTAATATGGTTCAGACACAGGGTAAGGGAAGACATGACCCTTGTGTAGTTCCAAGAGCTGTACCTATAGTAGAAGCTATGACCGCCTTGGTTTTGGCAGACTATACCCTAATTAACCGCACCATTAAATTATAGGTTGCGTTTTTAGCACTTTTCCAAGCAAAATACTATCTTACTTCCCTAAACTAATTTATATATGAGGAAGCTTGAGTTGCATTGGCAAATTCTAATAGGAATGTTGGTAGGGGTTTTATTCGCTTTGGCCATGGTTCAGTTAGAATGGGGGCCGCAATTTATTTCAGATTGGATTAAACCATTTGGTAACATTTTCATCAACTCTTTAAAGCTTATAGCAGTACCGCTTATCTTAGGTTCCCTAATAAAAGGGGTTTCAGATTTAAAAGATATCTCCAAGCTTTCCCAAATGGGTGGGCGTACCATAGGAATATACATAGCAACAACAGTTATTGCCGTAACTATAGGGTTGGGGGTTGTAAATATTGTTAAACCTGGTGCATCTATAACAGAAGCGACCAGAACAGAACTAGTCGATAATTATAAAGGTGATGCTGATGCTATTAAAACTCAGGCAGAAAAGCAGAGAGAAGCAGGACCATTACAAGCATTAGAAGATTTGGTGCCAAGTAATATATTTAAAGCAGCTTCAGATAATGGAAATATGTTGCAGGTTATTTTCTTTGCAATATTTTTTGGAATCGGTTTAATACTTATACCTGAAGAACAAGCTACACCCGTTAAAAAGTTTTTTGACGGATTCAATGAAGTTATTTTGAAGATGATTGATTTGATAATGTTGGCTGCACCTTTTGGAGTATTCGCTTTATTGGCTGCATTAGTAGTAGAATCGCCAAGTTTAGATTTATTTAAGGCTTTGGCTTGGTACGCTTTCTGTGTATTATTAGGACTCTCGCTAATGCTGGGAGTTTATTTATTATTGGTTTGGGTATTTACGAAAACATCTCCAAATAAATTTATGAAGGGAATGTCGCCAGCTCAATTGCTCGCATTTTCAACAAGTTCAAGTGCTGCTACTTTACCTGTAACTATGGAAAGGGTAGAAGAGCATTTAGGTGTAGATGAAGAAGTGACAAGTTTTGTCTTGCCAATAGGAGCAACCATAAATATGGATGGTACAAGCCTTTATCAAGCTATTGCCGCTGTTTTCATTGCACAAGCATTTGGAATGGATTTAAGTTTGTCTGCACAATTAGGAATTATTGTTACGGCTACTTTAGCTTCTATAGGAAGTGCCGCTGTGCCAGGTGCTGGTATGGTCATGCTGGTTATTGTACTTGCACAGGCAGGTATACCGGAAGCCGGATTAGCTTTGATATTTGCAGTTGATAGACCCTTGGATATGTGTAGAACAGTAATCAATGTTTCTGGAGACGCTGCCGTTTCTATGATGGTTGCTAAATCTGTAGATAAACTACATGAACCAAAAGTTAAAAACTGGGACGATAATTATAAAAAGTAACCTTATCTCAATATTTGTATTTACGATAGGCAGCAGTGCTGAACATGAACAATCCGTAACAAACTAAACCTAAGGCAACGATGCCTAATAACCATCTGCCATAGACTTGCTCTTGTATAAATGAGAAGGCTTCAGAAGTGCCCTTCAGTTTTTGAGAGGTTGTTCCTCTTAGGTTTATACCGGCTGTTATAAAAAAATAGGAAACAATGCTCGTAACGATTCCTCTGGAAATCAATCCGGCATAACCAATTCTTTTAATATATTTTCTCTTATTAATAGATGAAATTGATTGTATTTTAAACTTTTTAAGAAAGTCTCCTTTGTAGGCTTTGATAAACTGATATCCACCTTTTAAGGCTAAGCCGATACCAATAATTACTAGTAGTATAGACCCGCTAGTGCCGGTAAAAATAGATTCTTTAGAATTTCCATTACCAGAAAACATACCAATATCCAAAGCGTCAATTATAGCGAATAATCCTAACGCTGCATATATAATTCCGCTAATGGTAAAACCAATTCGTTTTACAATGAATTTGGGTTTAGAACCCATATCCTCTGGGTCTAACATGCCTTGCAGTAATCGCCATAAAGCATAACATAGTAATCCAAGCCCTAATAAAATTACAATAGCGGCACCAAAATTTTGTTCTTCTAAATAGTCTATGGTAGACAATTTTCCAACTTTTTGACCACCCATATTAATAGTTGTTAAAAAGGTTAATATTCCGGTAATGGAATAAACTACACCTTTTGCGATATAACCTATAAAGGCAATTTTTTTCAATTTATTATTCATGGTCTTTTTTCTTTAAGCTTATCGGCTCCTTCAGTTGCGTCTTGGTAATTTAAATCATCATCTATAACTCCCTTATAAGCTTTGATCCAGGCATTTCTAAATATTCGCGTAACAGTAGGCCAAACTTTTGTTTTTACACTATTCAGGTCACCTTCAATAGGTATTTTAGTAGCCAAGGTATCTTGTTTATGATTTTTTAGTACGAACTTAAAGAAGCCTACAAATCCTTCCCAAAGCGTTTTTAGAAACCCATCTTCTTTACCAATAAGCTTGGCGTTTTTAAGAATGGGCTTAAACGAACCCTTTAAATACCCATCGGCAATAGCAAGCTCGCCAAAAAGATCAAAAGAACCTTCGTCAAAATCAATACCAGCATAGTAATTGGTGAAATCATTTAGAGCTTTTGCGTTAGCATTTTCTAAACTAAAGGTTATATCCATGTCGGGTATCTCCTTTACTAGATTCATATCACCCTTTAATACAACATTGCCGTTACCGATTGAAGTGGCTGTTGCTTGTATATTGGAAGGTAACGTCCTTGTTTTTTCAATGACATTTCTAAGGTTTGACGCGGTAAGTTGAACATTTGATAGATTTAAATCTATATTGGGATCTGCCTGTAATTGTAAAAAAGCAAACTTTCCATTCTCAATGGTTAAACGGTTAATATCAATAGGCACTAAATTAGTAAGTGCTTTAGACCAGTCTTCTGTATTAGCTTGTCCTGTAGTATCTTGTTGTTGATCTTCAAAAACATAGATTATTGTGGGCTCTAGCATTTCTATCTCACTAACTATTCTACCATGAAATAGCGCATTCCATTCAATAGAGATATCCGTTTGTTTAAAGTCTAAGAAAGGAATTTCTGTATTTGCGTTTACGGTATTTAGATACATACCATGAATAGTGTACGCACCTCGGATGATTGATAAGTCGATATCTTTAACTTGACCATAATATCCAGGAATATCTGCTAGAACTTTGTTTACATAATTCTTAATAAAGAAGGGTAGGGAAAGGCGAATTACTATAAGTAAAATTACGATGGTAATAGGTACAAAGTATCTCTTTTTCTTATATCGCTTCCGTTTTACTTTACTCATGATTTTCAATGTTTTAATAAAACATTGAGAAGTTAAGCGATAGATTTAAGAATATCAGTTCAAGAAATGATTAGAGGTAAAAGAATATCTATTCAGATTAAAAGTAGTTGTGGCAATTATAATTTTTAAGAATTAAATGAATTTGTTCTTTAATTCTTGGGTAGGTATCATGCATGACTCTTTTTTACCGTACCATTTATATCTATTCTTGGCAACATAATCGTATACGATATTTCTAAAAGACTCTGGTAGCCATAGTAAAATAACAGATAGCCCATCATACCCTTTCAGTTCTTTACCAATTTCTAAAGCAGCTGTAGATTTTGTGTAGTAGGCAACATTTGGTTCGATAAGTATAATCGAATCAATATCATCAATATCAATATTTCGTTCGTGTAATAGCTTTTTTGCGGTATCACTTTGCAAAGGAGTAAAACGAAAGATGTCGTTAACATCTCGCTTGATTACAAATTGTACAGTGTTGTTGCATAAGTTGCAAACCCCATCAAAAAGAATAATTTTTTTATTTGATTCCACTTTGTAAAATTATTTAATTATTAGCAGGGCAAATCATAAGATTTTTATAATAAATCAAGTACTAAATTTCACTGTAATGTCAAGATGAGCATAGTGTGTTTGTTGTATAAAGATTGAATAAATCGTATACGATTGATTGTAAACGGCTATATTACAGTGTTATTTCTTTTTTTCCACCATTTCTAATTGGTCTACACTAACGTTTGTAGTGAATATGCCATAATTGACAATTGCTTTTCCTTTTTCAAGCGAATCTATACTTCCTACAGCTTTACCATCAAGCATACGAACTCTATCGCCAATTTTAAAAACAGGTTTTGGCTTGTTCTTTTCTTTAAAGATTGCTTTTTTCTTTTCAACCTTCTTTTTCTCTCGAATAACCTTAACCTCTTTTTGAACCTCTTGCGCTACTTTAATTTTTTTAGTTCGTTCTGCTTTAGCTTCGTTTGCTGTTTTCTTTTTGCGCTTACTATTTTCGGTTTCTACAATTCTTAAAAGCTCAGAAACCAATGGGCGTTTTTTGTTATCTTGAAAATATTTGTCCGCCGCTACATTAACTTTGTTGCCCAACAGAATCATACGTTGGTCATGGTCGTAAAGCTCTTGATAATTCTCTAATTTAGATTTTACCTTGGCATTCAATTTCTCTAAACGCTCATTCTCTTCCCTTGCCTTAACTTCCTCTTCTTTAAGTCTAGACCCAGTTTCTGCCATTTTACTGCGCTCTTTCTGCAGTTTGGCAATTGTGGCGTCAAAACGAACCTTACCGCGCTCTATCTTCTTCTTTGCCTTATTTATTAGCGAGTAGGGGATTCCGTTCTTTTGTGCAACTTCAAAAGTAAAAGAGCTACCGGCTTGCCCTAATATTAATTGAAACGTGGGTTCTAAAGTCTTTCCGTCAAATAACATATTGGCATTCGTTACATGAGGCAATTCATTGGCAAGGGCTTTTAAATTTGCGTAGTGTGTTGTAATAACTCCATATGATCCACGCTCATAAAACACTTCTAAGAAAGCTTCTGCTAACGCTCCACCCAATTCCGGATCACTACCAGTACCAAATTCATCAATTAAGAATAGCGTATTGCTGTCACATCGTTTTAAGAACTGGTTCATGTTCTTAAGGCGGTAACTATATGTACTTAGATGGTTTTCAATACTTTGGTTGTCTCCGATATCCGTTAGTATTTTTTTGAAGAAACAAACTTCACTTCTTTCGTGCACAGGAATTAACATACCGCTTTGAAGCATTACTTGAAGTAAGCCTATGGTCTTTAGGGTAATACTTTTACCACCGGCATTAGGTCCGGAGATGACTATTATCCTGTTTTCATCATGTAACTCAATTGTTTGTGGATATGTCTTTTCTCCTTTACGTTTATTGTTTAAGAACAATAGCGGATGATAGGCATCTCTAAGAAAAAGTCTATTGTTTGAATTAATTTTAGGCAAAAGAGCGTCTATATCTTCTGCGTACTTAGCTTTAGCAGCTATTACGTCAACTTGTGAGAGAAACTCTTGATAGTCTCTTAAAAGAGCTCTAAATGGTCTTATTTGAGCAGTTAATTGCTTAAGTATACGTTGTACTTCTTCTTTCTCTTCAAACTCTAGATTATTAAGCTCTCGACTATACTTTAGGGCGGCCTCGGGTTCTATGTAAACAATGCTTCCGGTCTTTGATGTACCCATTACGGCACCCTTTACCTTTTTGCGGTACATTGCCTTTACCGCTAAAACACGTCTGTTTTCTACCACAGATTCCCTAATTTCATCCAAATAATCAGAAGATTGATAGGTGTTTAAAGCAGAGCCAAAGCTTTGGCTAATTTTTCCACGTACCACATTAATTTGCCTTCTAATCCCAAAAAGCTGATCTGAGGCGTTATCCTTTACTTCACCAAAACGATCAAGTACATTGTTTATTAAAACCGGAATTTCAGTATTTGGTTCAAGTTTTAAAGCAAAGTCATAAAAAAGAGGGTAGTATTCCTTGAATTTTTTAAAAAACTTCTGATGCTCTGCAACCGTGGTGCAGATACTGGCAATTCTTTTAAAGCCTTGCAGCTCCAGTGTGGTATTCTCAATTTTTAAAAGCTTTAAATCGCCATTTATACTATCAAAACCATGGTTAGGTATGCGATTCTCACTTATTAATGAGGATAGGTATTCAGCTGTTTTTCCCAGCTCAATTTTTATTACTTCTTCAGTTATGTAGGGTGCAATTTCTAATGCTACCGCTTTACCCAATTCTGTATGACAACGAGCGGATACTTGTTTTAATACAGATGGAAATTCTAAGTCTTGTAATGTTTTGGAATGTATGTTAGCCACGTTATGCTTTAATAAGCTGCAAAGGTACGCATTGACATTTAGATTTTGAAAATGCGAACACCTTAGGAATATCAAATTATTGAACGTAAAACAATTGATAATCCCCGACTAAAACTTTTAATGGTTGTAGAAATGATGTTTTAGTAAAGGATTGACTTGTTCTTATGTTAATACTAACTTTGATTTCTAGATGTTTAATGCAAATTTTATGGATATCAATTTGAGTGAAAGTTGGGAGCGTCAGTTAAAAGAAGAATTTGACAAACCTTATTTTAAGGATTTAATGAACTTCGTAGACAAAGAATATGCAGAAAATACCTGCTACCCAAACGCTACGGATATTTTTGCCGCATTCAGCCATTGCTCTTTTGAGAACACCAAAGTGGTTATTATAGGTCAGGATCCTTACCATGGACCCAATCAAGCTAATGGGCTATGTTTTTCAGTAAAAGATGGTATAAAACATCCACCATCCTTAATTAACATTTTTAAAGAAATTGAATCTGATACAGGAAAGCAATATCCAGAAAGTGGTAATCTAGAAAGATGGGCAAAACAAGGTGTACTACTTTTAAACGCTACGCTTACCGTTAGAGCCCATGAAGCTGGTAGTCACCAGAAAAAAGGATGGGAAAATTTTACTGACGCTGTAATTTCAATTCTATCAAAGAATAAAGAGCATGTCATATTTATTTTGTGGGGTGGCTTCGCTAAAAAGAAAGCAAAACTTATAGATTCAAAGAAGCACAGTCTATTGTTATCTGGTCATCCATCACCGCTTAGCGCCAATCGCGGATATTGGTTTAATAATCAACATTTTTCATCCTGCAACAAAATATTAGAAGATTTAGGCAATAAAATTATCACGTGGTAAGTTTAGATAATAATAACGCTTTAAATTTAGGTCTTGAATCAACCCAAGATCTGAAAAATAACTTAAATAACAGCTCAAATGAATAACTTAGATAGGCTTAACACCATTTTGTTGGTAGACGATGATGATGCAAGTAACTTTTTACATTCCATTTTCATTAATAAATTGGATATGGATGTAAATATCAATTCGGCTCTAAATGGTCAAGAGGCTATTGATTTTATTCTTGGAAAAGGCCAAGAACAATTGGAATTGCCATGTATGGTCATGTTAGACCTTAGAATGCCAGTGATGGACGGATGGCAATTTATGAAGGCATATGAAGAACTTGTGCCTAAAAAATTGAAAAGTCAAATTACTATTGTTCTTGTTACGATAAGTGATAACAAAGAGGATAAAGAGCGTGCTATATCTAATAAGTATATAGCAGACTTCGCACAGAAACCACTTTCTGATGAAACTTTTAAAGCTCTAATTCAAAAGCATTACAGTTTAGCGGCAATTTAATTTATCTTAAAATATCCGATGAAGGTATAATTGAGTCTATTAAATTCAATTTTTTTAACGTAGTTTGAACTTTCGCCAGGGTTTCTTTTGGTAATTGTTTCTGACTCCATTCTGTTAATTGCAGCCATTCTTGTATATCTTCTAATTTTTGATGATATCTATTTGCTAAGGTAGAATCTATTCTAGGTATTTGCTTGAACTCAACGGTATACGTATTGATGATTTCTAGTATATGCTTTAACAATCCGTTGTTTTTAGTTACAAATTCGTTGGTGCCAACTATCATAAAACAAGGCCATGGTGTTGGACAATTACCCAAGTGTTTAAAAGTGCCGTTGTCTACCAATGGTTTTGTTGTAAAGCGCTCCCACATAAAATAATCTGCAGTACCCGATGCCAAACTTTCGACAGCGCCATCTAGATTATTTATTAAATTGAATTTTAATTTTTCGGTGTCCCAGCCCATTTCTGTAGCCTGTACATATGACATTAGGTGACTACCACTACCAAAACGACTAATAGCTGCTATAGTGTCCTTTAAATCCTCTAGAGATGTAAAAGAACTGCTCGCATCGGCATGAATTCCCCAAAGTAGCGGAGAGGCTATAAATTCCTGAACAATTTTAACGGCATTCCCTTCGGTTATACTTTTTACTATGCCTTCAGTCAAAATAATCGCTAGGTCGGTCTCTTTATTTTTAAGGAGCTCGCTCATTTTACCGGTTCCTTCGGGAATATCGGTCCATTCTAGGTTTATCCCTCTTTCTTCAAAAGCGCCTTCTTCAATAGCTAAATGCCATGGAAGATTAAAATGTTCTGGCACTCCAATAATCTTAACGGTTTTCATCTAGTTTGTTTTTAAGGTAATCGTAAATGGCGTATTGCGATCGTATAGCCTTATCGCCTTCTTTTTGTATGACTTTTCGGTTGGAGTTTTCAAGGTCCAATACGCGCGCTTTTTGATTGTCATTAAGTTGAAGATTCAATATGTGTCTCAGCTCTTCAAAAATATCTTTATCTAAAATAGGGGTGAGCACCTCGATTCGGCGATCGAGATTACGGGTCATCCAATCTGCAGAACCAATATACATAAGTTCATTTCCACCATTTTCAAATAGATAAATTCGTCCATGTTCCAAATAACGATCTATGATACTGGTAATGAAAATATTGTCTTTCATTCCCGCATTGGGGTCATTGTTCGCTTTGAGGTAACAACAGAATCCTCTAACAATAAGTCTAACTTCAACACCTGCATTCACAGCCCTGTAAAGCGCTTTAATCATGTCAGAATCTTCAAGACTGTTCATTTTTGCCGTTATAGCAGCCTTCTTGCCTTCTAAGGCGGCATTGATTTCGTTTTGAATTAGGTTTAGAAATGTTATTCTAGTGGTGAATGGCGAAACCATTAATCGTTTCAGCTTTGGCACAATTAGCTTGCGTTCCAAAACTTGGAATACCTGTCCTAAATCTTTGGTAATTTTCTTGTTTGCAGTAAATAATCCGTGATCACAGTAGATTTTAGAGGTCTTTGCATTAAAATTACCTGTGCCTATATAGGCATATCGTTTTTCAATAGCGCCTTCAGTTCTATAAACCATGGCTATTTTAGAATGCACCTTAACCTGTGGTATGCTAAATATTACCTTGGCACCTTTTTCTTCAAATATGCGACCCCACTTAATATTATTAGCCTCATCAAATCTAGCTTGTGCCTCAACAAATAAGGTAACCTTCTTATTATTATCTAATGCAGTCAAAATAGCATCTGCAAGAGACGATGATTTTGCTATTCGATAAATTGTCATTTTAATGGCGCTGACTTGAGGGTCTGTAGCTGCGGTAGAAAGAAATTCTTCTACAACTTTAAAATCTTGATACGGAAAATGTACCAATTGGTCTTTTTTAGCTATGCTGTCAAAAATATTTTCTGAATAGGATAGCTCTGGATGTGGTAATGCCTGCTTTTCTTGATATTGTAAATGTTCAGTTCCCTTTGGAAGAGGAAAAGAGAAAAAATCCGATAAGTTATGATATGCTCCGCCGGGGGATAGATCTACCTCACCTAATTTGAAATCTACTTTTAGAGAGTCAACCAGCCAAATAGGCATTGATTCATCATAAAGAAGACGTGTCGCTTGTCCTGATAGACGTTTATCTAAAGAATTATATATTTTTTCTACAAGCTCTATATCTGAATAGTCGTCATCTAAATATAATTCAGCATCTCTTGAAAGTTTTATGGAATAGCAATCAACAACGACCTTGTTTGGTATTAGTTTTTTAATATTTAGCCTTATAACATCATCTATAAAACAAAATTGATGACCGTTGCCTGGTAAGGTTATAAATCTATTTTGATTTTTGATGGGTATTTCAACAATACTATACTCATTATCAGGGTGGGAAATGACCAAATAAAGTGTACCATCAGTTAATTCTAAATGCTCTTTGTGGACTTCGCACGCGTCTTTGATGGATTCATCAAATAAATGTTCTAAAAACTTCTTTTGTACATCAGTAAAATTACTGGTGTTTCGAATATAGATATCATGCTCTTCTAATTCGGCTAACGTTGCTGCTATTACGTTTCCGAACTGTACCTGTTGTTCATTGATAATATTAAGAATATGCTTTAAGGTGCTATTTGCCTTAAAAATTAACTTCTTTCGAAGTTTTTTATCAAGTTGTTTTATTTGTCGGAGTTGAGAAACACGTACTTTAAAATACTCATCAAGGTTAGACGAAAATATGGCCAGAAACTTTAAGCGTTCCAATAAAGGAGTGTCTTTGCTTTTGGCTTCAAGTAAAACACGTTCATTAAAGTAGAGCCAATTAATGTCTCTATGCTTCAAGTTGTCTTTTTTCATGTTAAGGTTTCAGTAAAAATAAGAAGTACAACATTAAAATATTGTAAATGTTTGTTAAGCCAACCTTTTCAAGCAAAATTCAATTAGCTTATCAACAGATTCTGTAGGGGTAGTGGAAAATTCACCCGTAGATCTGTTTGCCAAAATACAATTAAGTGATACTGCTTGGTGTCCTAACATCTGGGCAAGCGCGTAAATACCCGAGGTTTCCATTTCAAGATTGGTTAATTGTATGTCATTATAATTAAATGAAGATAATTTTTCCATTAATTCCATTTGACTTGGTTTTATTCTCAACTGGCGCTGTTGTGGTCCGTAAAATCCCGTGTTTGTTGCTGTAAAGCCTAATCGTATACGATTGTCACTAAACAATGCACCTAGTTTTTCTGAATAGGAAAGTAAATAAGGTCTAGCTTTTTCAGAACTCCAGCCGGTATGAGCTATAAATTCATCTTCAATCTTAGAATGGTTAATCTCATCATGTTCGTAGAAGTGTAACAGTCCGTCAAACCCAATGGAGTATTTGCTTATAAGAAAAGAATCTATAGGTATATCTGGTTGAATGGCGCCACTTGTACCAATTCTTATAATATTGAGCGAAGTATGTTTTTCTTTTAACGCTCTAGTATCAAAATCTATATTGACTAAGGCGTCAAGTTCATTTAATACAATGTCTATATTGTCCGTGCCAATTCCGGTAGAAATCACAGAGATTCTCTTTCCGTTTAAACGACCGGTATGTGTATGAAATTCTCGTTTACCTTTTCTAACCTCTATAGTATCAAAATGACGAGATACCTGATGAACCCTATCTGGATCTCCTACGGTTATAATAGTTGTTGCAATATCTTCTGGTAATAAATTTAGATGGTAAATACTGCCATCTTCATTTATGATAAGCTCAGCAGGCTTTAGTTGCATGCTATAATTTTAAAATTCGGTTAGTAGAGGTGTTGTAAAGGAAATTATATTTCAACGCACCTCCTAAATACACATCATTATCTTGAATACAAGAGTAGTAACTTGTTTTTCCTTCTAAAATCTCTTTTCCTTTCTTGGATAAGCGTACTGGATTTAGACTTGTAATCAACGGTTTTAACCTTGTCAATGCGCGATCATATTGCGTATTGGAAAAACCAAGATTACCTTGATTTTTAAGCAATATGTCCATGTATTCGGTTTTGGACTTTGGTTTCTTGTCAAGTGCAAGTTGCAAAATGGTATTTTCCATTTCGTTCAAACCGTTGTTAATACTAGGAAAACGTTTCAAATGAGATTTAACGGCATTACCTAAATAGTCAAATTGGTAATCGTTAAAATCTGTCAAGTTTTCTAATCGAATAGGGTTATTGCTGCAGTATAATTGCCAAACATAATCCGCATATTCTGCATCATCCTGGGTTAAAACTTTCTTATTCTTATAAAGGTCTAAAAGTTGCTCATCAGTAAGCTCATTAAGACTGTACATTTTGTCTGTATCATCTTCTTTTCCGCTACATACAAGAGATATTTGAGCGTATTTTCGATGTGTTAGCAGCCAACTTATAACGGCAAGCATATTCACTTGACAAAAAAGATCATACTCGAACCAAAGCACGATATGATCTTGTTGTTTATGGTTACATAAAGACCTGTATTCCTTTAAAGTCTTTTCAATAAACCATGATTTAGATACTTTATAATTTTTATGGAGAAACTCAAAACGAGCTTTCCAAAATGTTTCTGTACCAACAGTCGGCAATGTCTGTCCTTCACAAAGCATTTCGCGCCATGTGATGACATCACCACTTAGGTTTAATTTTTGAAGTCGTTCGGTGAAAACATCTCCGTTGGTAATGTGCAAGAGAGAACTCATACCAGGTTTGATTTTAGTTTGATTAGATTAAAAATAACACTTATAACAACGTTATAAAATTATTTAACAGAAAACAAATAGAACTTTTAAAGAAGGCGTTTTTGCAAAGTTATCCGCCTACTCGTTTGACAGAGAAGCCTTTGTCTTTGAGTATTGCCATGATTTTATCCCGGTAATCTCCTTGGATAATAATTTTATCGTCTTTAAAACTACCGCCTACGCTCAATTTGGTCTTCAGTTCTTTCGCTAATTTCTTAAAATCTTCATCTGCGCCAGTATATCCTTCTAAGATTGTAATTGGTTTACCTTTTCGCTTTTCGTATTTACAAATGATAGGATCATCTTGAAGCCAAATAGATTTTTTAGGCTCGTTCTCTATCGGAGTCTCTTCTAGTTCGTGCTCTGGAAACAAATTTTTTAATTGATCTTTAAGGTCCATATTGGTTACTTTTTAATTAACCCAAGTTCAATTAATCTTTCATGTAAAAATTCACCTGCAGTAATATCAGTATATAACTTAGGGTGCTCTTCGTCAATACAATTCTCCAAACAATTTAAAGGCATTTCACTTACAGGGTGCATAAAAAATGGAACCGAGTATCTAGAAGTTCCCCACAATTCCTTTGGAGGATTAACTACTTGATGAATTGTAGATAATAGTTTATTGTTTGTTAATCTAGATAACATATCACCTACGTTAATCATTAACTGGTCTGGCTTTGCAATTGCATCTACCCATTCTCCTTCATGGTTCTGTACTTGTAGTCCTTTCCCGTGAGCACCCATTAAAAGAGTAATTAAGTTAATGTCACCATGAGCCGCTGCTCTTACTGCATTTTTAGGCTCAGAGGTAATAGGTGGGTAATGAATAGGGCGTAATATTGAATTTCCATTTTTAATGAACTCATCAAAATAAAATTCATCTAGATTTAAATGTAATGCCAATGCACGTAAAACATACTTGGCTGTTTTTTCTAGCATCTTATAGGTTTCCTTGCCAACTTTGTTAAACTGTGGCAACTCTTTTACCATTACGTTAGCAGGATATTCTTTTTCTAATGCGTCATTATCCTCAACATATTGGCCAAAATGCCAAAACTCCTTTAAATCACCTTCTTTTCTACCTTTAGCATGTTCCTTTCCGAAAGAAGTATAGCCACGTTGACCTCCAATACCTTCTATTTGATACCCATCTTTCACTTCGCTAGGTAAATTGAAAAAGTCTTTAATCTCAGCATATAAAGAATCCACTAATTCATCTGATAGAAAATGTCCGCTTAAAGCAACAAAGCCAATTTCTTCAAAGGCTTTTCCAATTTCATCAATAAACTTTTGTTTTCTTTTTGGGTCATCAGAAAGAAAATCCGATAAATCTACACTAGGTACTAAGCTCATAACATAAAGATTTTATGTAAAATTAATAATTATTGTGGATTTACAAGCTTTGTTATAATCTATACTTTCTATATGCATTTTTGTTACATTTATAATTTAATACTCAAAATTAACTGTAGTAATGAACTATACCGATTTTTCAGTAGCTGAAGATGTTAAGTTAAAACTTTATAAATCAATGCTTAAGCCTCGTATGATAGAGGAGAAGATGTTGATACTTTTGCGTCAAGGTAAAATTTCTAAATGGTTTAGTGGTATAGGTCAAGAAGCTATTTCAATTGGTATAACTACGGCTTTAGATAGTGATGAGTATATTTTGCCTATGCATAGAAACTTGGGTGTCTTTACTACAAGAGAGATACCGTTGTTTAGATTGTTTGCACAATGGCAGGGCAAAGCAAGCGGATTCACCCAAGGCAGAGATCGTAGCTTTCATTTTGGTACTCAAGATTTCAAGATTGTAGGTATGATTTCTCATTTAGGACCACAATTGGGTGTTGCCGATGGTATAGCCCTAGCTCATAAGTTAAAGAAAGAAAATAAGGTAACCGCTGTATTTACAGGTGAAGGGGCAACCAGTGAAGGTGATTTTCATGAAGCATTAAATGTTGCTTCTGTTTGGGATTTACCTGTGCTGTTTTGTGTAGAGAATAACGGCTATGGCTTATCGACCCCAACCAATGAACAGTTTAAATGTGAGCACATCGCAGATAAAGGTGTTGGCTATGGGATGGAATCTCATATAATTGATGGTAATAATATATTGGAGGTCTATTCTAAAGTTTCACAATTGGTTAGGGATATGAGAATTAATCCTAGACCGGTATTAATAGAATTTAAGACATTTCGCATGCGCGGACATGAGGAAGCAAGCGGAACAAAATATGTGCCTCAAGAACTTTTGGATATGTGGGGTGAGAAAGATCCACTAGAAAATTTCACCAGATATTTGTTGGATGAAAACCTGCTTTCTGAAGAGGTTATTGAAAATTACAAAGCTGAAATTCAAGCTGAGATTGATGACAATTTAAAAATTGCATTTAATGAAGACTCCATTGTACCTAATGAAAGTAAAGAATTAAATGAAGTGTATCAAAATTTTGAATATAAAGATATTACTCCAAATAAAGAAACTAAAAGTATACGTCTAATTGATGCTATATCTGATGGATTAAGAGCTTCTATGAAAAGGTTTGATAACCTTGTTATTATGGGGCAAGATGTTGCGGAGTATGGCGGTGTCTTTAAAATTACAGACGGCTTTGTTGAAGATTTTGGAAAAGATCGTGTGCGGAATACTCCCATTTGTGAGTCTGCAATAGTATCTGCCGCAATGGGTTTATCTATAAATGGAATGAAGGCGGTAATGGAAATGCAATTTGCAGATTTTGCGAGTAGCGGCTTTAATCCGATAGTCAATTATTTAGCAAAGAGTTTTTATAGATGGGGAGAGAAAGCAGATGTAGTTATTCGTATGCCTTGTGGTGGTGGTGTAGCTGCGGGTCCTTTTCATTCCCAAACAAATGAAGCTTGGTTTACTAAAACCCCAGGGTTAAAAGTGGTGTATCCTGCTTTTCCTTATGATGCTAAAGGATTGCTTGCCACCGCAATTGAAGATCCAAACCCGGTTATGTTTTTTGAACATAAAGGATTGTACAGAAGTATATATCAAGAAGTACCTGTAGATTATTACTCATTGCCTTTAGGGAAAGCAAGTCTTTTAAGTCAGGGAGATCAAATAACGATTGTAACTTATGGAGCAGGTGTGCATTGGGCTTTGGAAACATTAGAAAAGAACAAAGGTATAAGTGCGGATTTACTTGATTTAAGAACTTTGCAACCATTAGATATTACTGCAATTTATGATTCTGTAAAAAAGACAGGAAAGCTAATTATATTACAGGAAGACAGTCTTTTTGGGGGTATAGCTAGTGATATCTCTGCGTTGGTAATGGAAAACTGTTTTGAACATTTAGATGGTCCTGTTAAAAGAGTAGGTAGTTTAGAAACCCCTATACCTTTTAATGCACAACTAGAACAACAGTATTTGGCTAAGTCGAGATTTGAGTCTGCC
>TARA_R110002033_G_scaffold64766_4_pt1 | contig 23069 bp, 31 predicted proteins | sample TARA_R110002033 | Tara Oceans TARA_R110002033 (sample SAMEA4397051) | marine metagenome | biome: Polar Biome; feature: [SRF] surface water layer (ENVO:00010504); material: water (ENVO:00002006), including particulate matter (ENVO:01000060) such as... | depth 5 m
GGTATCACCATCAGCGCTTTTAATTCCGTTTCGACTTCTTCAATGTAAAGTTCCCATTCTTCTTTCGTTTTGTCCGCTGGTTTTCGAGCATAACGCCACGTGCCGTCGGCTAGTTTAGATTTACCGCGACTGTGAATTCGTTTATCCCATGGTAGTTCTGTTTCGGGTTCAGGTGGTGTAATATCACCCGTCGGGCCGTTTTCAAAAGCTTTTGCGATCGACTGGTCAAGGGGTTCAATGTGATCGTCTGATAACGATACTAGGTTTTCAAATTGTTTAACGAGTTCATCGCGTTCATCTTGCGTGACAACTGGTTCTTCGGTTTCAGGTGATTCGACGTTACCTGCTAACTTATTAACCGGAACTTGCCAGTTAGTTGCGACATCTTCAAGCATGGTATCCACTTGTTCACTTAATACAGATGGGTCGAGTTTTGTTTTACTCGGTGCGACAAATCCGTCACTGATTGCAATATTACGAAGCGCTTCGCCGAAGTGATACAATACCGTTGGGTTTTCTTCGCTTAATTCTAATTTAATCGTAGTCATTTGTTTAATTTCCTAGTTAGTTGTTGACGACACCGACACTATACGGTTAATATGACCACACTGTCAACAAGTAGAGAAAAATAAATTATGAGTGACTTCGAATGTACGTTTGAACCCGACCCGCGAATCGTAGAATTAGAGCGACGTTATAAAGAGTTGTATGACTCGTCCGATATTAGCTATTCGACTCGCTATGTGTCATTTCTTCATTGGTGTCGAGAATGTTGTTACACACGTGAAGAAATTAAACGAGCTAAACAATTTGTGAGTAGTCAACAATGATATTGAGTAAAGTCGCTGAGATTGTAAAACGCGTTTGTTCTGACGATGGTTTACGTCCATATCAGTTGACGATGTACCACGATATTCACAACGAATGGGACAAAGGACATCGAAACGTATTAGCCGTTTTACCCACTGGCGGCGGTAAGACTCGAATTTTATCGGCTATCATACGTGATCATAACGGTGCGTCATGTACTATCGCACATCGTCAAGAGTTGGTCAGTCAAATATCACTAGCATTCGCCCGTAATGGTGTTCGCCACCGTATTATCGGACCTAATAAAATTATACGCGCTGTTGTTCAATTACATATGACTGAGGTCGGTACGTCTTACTATGACCCGAACGCTCGCGCCTCGGTTGCTGGCGTCGACACGATAATGTCATGGTGTGGCACTGGTGTCGATGGTGATATGTATTTTGAAGAAACACCGAGTGGTGACAAATTATTATATGGTCCTCGTTCGAACGGTTATTGGGGTCAACCCGTTAAGATGGGTCAAGACGAATTAAAACCACACGGTGTGTTAACCGGTAAACGACCACCGAAAGATATTTCAGATTCGATTAGTCGATATGCCCCGACCGTGACAAAGTGGGTGACTGATGAAGCACATCACCTCGGCGCACCTGGTGGTAAACGTAACAAATGGATGAAAGCCGTCGACCTTTTCCCAAACGCTCTTGGACTAGGTGTAACAGCTACACCGTGTCGCGCTGACGGTGCTGGTCTAGGTCGACACCACGATGGTGTTATGGATATTATGGTCATTGGTCCGACTATGCGGTGGTTAATCGACAACGGTCACTTGAGTGAATACCGAGTTTTTGCGCCGCCGAGTGACTTGTCGGGTCGCATGGGTGACGTTAAGACGAGTTCCACAACGGGCGATTTTAACGTCAATCAAGTACGTGACGCGGTTGAACAATCGAACCTTATTGTCGCTGACGATAAAACGAGTAAGGTTGTCGGCGATGTCGTTCAAACGTATTTGATGAAATTTAAAGACATGTTGTCCGTGGTATTCGTACCAAGTGTGACCGCTGCCGAAGAACTCGAAAAACAATTTATAGCGTCCGGTGTACCGGCTAAATCGTTAAACGGTAACACGTCCGACGAAATTCGAATAAACTCTATTCGTAAATTAGCGCGTCGTGAATTACTCGTATTAATAAATGTTGCGCTTTTCGACGAAGGCTTCGACCTACCGGCTATCGAAGTTATACAAGACGCTTACCCGACGCAAAGTTACGGTTTGTTTTGTCAACGGTTCGGTCGTATGTTACGTTTGATGGACGGTAAAGAATACGGTATTTATTCGGATCACGCCGGTAACGTAATGCGTCACGGTTTACCCGATGCGAAACGAGAATGGACGCTTGACCGACGTGAGAAACGTAAAACGAGCGACGATGTTGAACAGTTACGTACGTGTGTTGATCACAAGGTGGGTGGTGTCGTGGTTCGTGAAGGTTGTTTTAGTGTGTACGAGCGTTATTTAAAAGAATGTCCCGAATGCGGTTTACACGTACCGAAACCCACACCAACCGAGCGTACTGGTCCTGAGTACGTCGACGGGGATTTGTTCGAACTTGACGCCGAAACACTCGCTCGGATGCGTGGGGATATTGCGCGAGTCGATAAACCGATGGACGAAGCGGTCGCAGAGTATCGAAACAATTTGATAAATAAACACGCGCCGGCGATTGGTGTAATGGCTAATACGAAACGTTTCGCGATTAAACACGAAGCACAACAAGAAGCCGTGAAAGCTATTCGTGACATTATGGCAATGTGGGCAGGGTATCACCGCGCAGTAAATCGCGACGATGCTGAAATTTTTAGACGCTTTTATCTAGCGTACGGTGTCGACTGGTTAACGGCTCAATCGTTACCCACCGACGAAATGTTAAAACTTGGTGAGCGTGTCGCGCTCGATATTGGAGAAATATGAACCACAACATAACACAATGGGCTATTCGTCACGGAGTATCACACGTCGCTCTTGCTGAGTTGAACGCGATGTTCGTATCGCCACGAACCGACCCGACGCGATTCTTACCAGGTGCGAGCGAGGCGGCTGTCGTGAACAACGTGACGCTCGAAGCGAGTCGGGTCGGTGGTCGTTTATTTCGTAATAACACGGGGGCTTGTAAAGACCAGCGAGGACGTTTAATTCGCTACGGTTTGTGTAATACTTCAAAGCAGTTAAACGAACAATTAAAATCGGCCGACTTAATAGGTATTAAACCAGTGTTAATCACACAGTCTCACGTCGGTTCGGTTATTGGTCAATTCGTAGCGCGTGAATGTAAATCGGGAGATTGGCAATTTAAAGCTGATTCACACGAATCGGCACAGTTGAGGTTTTTAGAATTAATCGCGTCGCTTGGTGGCGATGCTTGTTTCGTTAACGGAGAGGGTAGTTTGTGACCACCTTGACGGTTTTACATAACGAAGCGTTCGCGTCGAAATACTCGAGCGTTGAGTTGTTTTGCGATCCTGTTGAATGGTTGGGACTACCCGACACGACGGCGGGTTCGTTACGTATTTGGAAAGTTGGCGAAACTCAATGGCGAATAGTTGTTGACGACCCAGTTAATAAGTAGTACATTGACGAACAAGCCAATTAATTAACAGAGTAAACAATAATGTCAAGAATGAAACCAACTGAACGACGTGAACAGATTTTAGCCGCTGCGATAGTGATCGCAACACGTGACGGGTTTAACGCATTAACGCGTGATGGTGTGGCTGAACAAGCCAAGGTCGCGACGGGTATGGTTAATCACGTATTTAGTACGATGGATAAACTGCGTCGCGCCGTGATGCGCGCAGCCGTACATCGTGAAATTAAATCGATTATCGCCACAGGTTTAGCCGAGGGTAGCGTCGAAGCACACGAAGCGCCAGAATGGTTAAAACGCGAAGCACTTGACACGTTGATGGGGAAATAATTATGAGAACTACGAACCCAGAATTATTAGACGAAATAGACGGTCTTTGTCAAATGAGTGGTGTCGAATCACATCAACTCGAATTAGTGAAACACATCGAAGAACTTGAACAACAGTTAAGTTTTGAAAAACGACAAAAAGTGAAAGCACGTGAGCAGCGTGACGAGCAAACTCAATTAGCTAAAAAATATAAAGATCAGTTGAGCGTTTTACTAAATAAAAAATAAGGTAACTTATGGAACATTTTCCGAAACCGCTCGACGCGATGCGAGCGTTCAATCAGTTCGTCCTGTGGAAAGCCGTAGCGAGTAAATCACGACCAGGTAAATTCGATAAATTCCCCTGTAATATTGAGGGTAACATCGTCGATGCACACAACCCAGCGTATTGGAACGACGCTGATACAGCGTTAACCGTGTCTAATTTACTCGGCGAACAATATGGTGTGGGTTTCGTATTCACCGAGAACGACCCGTTTTTCTTCGTTGATGTCGACGGCGCTTACGACGGCACGAAATGGAACGATATCGCGACCGAACTATGTACCACGTTTGCTGGTTGTGCAATCGAGGTGTCACACTCGGGTCGTGGTTTACACATTTTTGGACAATACTCTGGTGATGCGCCCGAACACGGTTGTAAAAATATACCGTTGAGTTTGGAGTTTTACACGTCGGGTCGCTTCGTTGCGATGACCGGTAACGCGATGACGGGTGATTCAAGTTTTAATTGTGACAATGTTTTACCAAGTGTGATCGCTAAACATTACCCAGTTTCAACGGCCGAACAAACGTCACAAGAATGGACGACGACACACAACGTTAACTCGAACCCGATAACAAGTGACGAAAAACTAATCGAAAAAGCGTTAAAATCGTCGGCTAAAAAAGACGGTGAAATGATTTTCGGCGGTAAGTCTCGAAACGCTAGTTTCAAAGATTTATATGAGTGTAACGTCGAATCGCTCGCTAACACGTACCCAGATGAAATTCGCGAATTTGACGCGTCGAGCGCAGACGCAGCACTGGCCCAACACTTAGCGTTTTGGACTGGTGGCAACTGTGAACGTATTGAACGCTTGATGCGTGGTTCGGCGCTTGTTCGTGAAAAGTGGAATTACCACAAATCTTACATGGAACGTACCATTATTGGTGCGTGTGCTAGACAATCTGATTACTATAATGTTGGCGCACCGATTGAAATCGTCGACACGTCGATACTAATCGAACCGGTATACCGCGACGGCTATCAGTTATTGTCAGCGTCGCAACAGGTCGATCTATTTAAAGGTTGTGTTTATATCGCTGAGATTAATAAGATTTTTACGCCAAACGGTTCGATGATGAAGTCTGAGCAATTTAATAGCATGTACGGTGGTTATAATTTTATCATTGATAACGACGGCGAGAAAACAACGAAAAAAGCGTGGGAGGCTTTCACCGAATCACAGTGTTTACATAACCCTAAAGTTGATTCGATGACGTTTCGCCCTGACGTAGCGCCACATAGTATCATCGAAGCGGACGGTTGGCGTTATGTCAATACTTATGTACCGATTGAAATCGAAACAGTCGAAGGGGACGTTACACCGTTTAAAACTCACTTATCTAAAGTATTACCTGATGAGCGCGATCAAACTATATTGTTGTCATACATGGCGGCGTGCGTTCAGTATAAAGGCTATAAGATACAATGGGCGCCGTTACTGCAAGGTGTCGTCGGTAACGGTAAGACGTTGTTTACACGTTGCGTAGCTTATGCCATTGGTGAACGTTATACACACATGCCGCCGGCGCTTGAAATTAGTGAGAAATTTAATGCTTGGTTGTTTAATACAATGTTTATTGGTGTCGAGGATATATACGTCCCGAGCAATAAACTCGAAATGATTGAAACGTTGAAACCCATGATCACAAACAAACGACTAGCCCGTCGTGCGATGAACACCGACCAGGCGATGCACAATATTTGCTGTAACTTCATGTTCAATTCGAACCATAAAGACGGTATCAAAGACGCAACGAAAGACCGCCGTTATTGTGTGTTTTACTCGGCGCAACAAGAAAAAATCGATCTTATTCGCGATGGTATGGACGGGAAGTATTTTTCTGATTTGTACTTATGGTTAGATAAAAACAAGGGTTATGCGAAAGTTGCGCAGTTTTTAAATGATTATAAAATCCCCGACGAATTTAATCCGACGATGAGTTGTCAAACAGCACCGACAACGTCAAGTACCGCCGAAGCTGCTACTATCGGTATGGGTAGTGTTGAGCAAGAAGTCATTGAAGCGATCGAAGAAGGTCGAACGGGTTTCGCTGGTGGTTGGGTATCGTCATTCGCACTCGACAAACTTATCGACTTGATGCGTAAAGGTAACCAAGTACCACGAAACAAACGTCGCGAGTTAATGCGCTCGTTGGGTTACGATTATCATCCAGGTTTGAAAGATGGCCGCGTGAATAACATCATAGCAATTGAAAACGGTAAACCGCGGTTATATATTAAAGCGGGTCACGTTAGTTCGAACTTTACAAGCGGCGCTGAAATAGCGCGACAATATGCAGCCGCTCAAGGTGATGTTTTAGCGGGCGCTGCAAGTGTTGACAATTCCGTCAAGAGCGTATAAACTTCATAATAATTCATAAATAAACAAGGTTAAGCGAATATGAAAATTAAAATAATTGATAAGGGTGGTTATCATTTTGGCGGTACGTTGAAATTACCCATCGTGGTTGAAGCTGTCGAGTTTGGTGTTAGTTTCGAGGTCAAAGGCTCGGAACTAATTAAACATGGTGCTGATGACGTTATGATTGATCCCGATTATGAATACCGGTTCAATCATAACGAAGTCGAGGTTGTACCAGTTACACACTGTAAAGCGATTCGACAAGGTGATCAGATGCAATGTGTTTGTGGCTTAGCGTGGGACATTGACGATACAGATTTGCCGGAGTGTAGAGCATGATCGAAATTTTACGTAATTTGTCAACCGACTGTAAACCCGTTACGTTGACGTGTAGTGCCGAAGAAGCGTTACAGACTTGGTTGGACGTGACGAGTTTTCGCGAGCGCATGCACCTTTAACTCGTTGTTGAACCTTTAAAGTCGGGGGGTTGCGTCGTGTATTTAGAGGATTGGACGGATTTTCCAACCGTGGACGATGCGGATAATACGCCGTACATTTCGATTATTTTCATTTGTTTATTTTTAGGTGCTATTGTATGTCTGAGTTAATCGAACGCGAAGAATTATTATTCAACGCTAAAATAAACAACCGAGTTCGTTACGTTGGTGTTAGTGCAACAGAGTGTGTCGAATGTGGGGAAGAAATCCCCGAAGCGCGTCGGGTCGCTTTACCTGGTATTAAAACTTGTGTGGATTGTGCTTTATGTTAATTTACAAATACATCGGCGCGGCGTTATTCGTCGTCGTCGTGTTTTTTTATGGTCGCTCGGTTGGTGTCGACGCGGCCACATTAGAACAACTCGAACGGTACGCTAAAGTTCAAGAACGTATTAATGATTTGACGATTAAATTGCGAAAATCCGATGAATTGCTTATCATAGAGCAACAACGCGAAGCGATCGTTAAACGCGAAGAGGTGATCAAATATGTTACGCAATATCGCGACATTATCAAAACTGTTCCTACTCATATCGAGTGTATCGATAATAGCGGGTTGCTCGACATTATCAACGCCACAACCCCAACCGTCCCCGTCGTTAGCTCCACCGGTGTCGTTATTGATCGCACCGCAATTATTACCTCGCTACACTAGCGCTGAAACAGCTGAGAGTGTAGCCATCGAGCGCGGTCGGATAATCACCGACACGCGCGACCGTTTGATTCGACTTCAAGAATGGGTTAAGGGTTTGTAAATGAGTTACGTTTTAGAATTCGTCGACGCTAATGTTTATGCTTATTTTACAGTTGAGTTAATCTAATGGCTTGGGCTTTAGAGTGTGATGGTGTTGATGATTACTTAACGACCAGTATCTCAAATGATGATGATATACTTAAAATAAGCGCAAACATAAAATTTGACGTGGGGACAATTGATGGTGATGATAGGTTAATTGCTTTTGATCCTGCAGGCTCTTGTTTTATCGGTTTTGGCACTTATCAGGGAAAATTAAGGGTATTTTCAAGGGATAATAACGGGCATTTTGTCGCGCTATCATCATCAAGCAGGGTTGACACTGGTGAGTTTGTAGAGGCGTCATGGCAGTTGAATAAGTTGACAGGAACAATTACAACGTCAGTCAACGGCTCTGAAAACTCAGCGACAAACGCGAATAGCACTACATATCCAACGACGCTAACATCAAGTGTGTTAATGTCACAGACAGCAACATCAGGGAGGCTAAAGGCGCAAGTATCAACAATAGCAATGACCGATACTACAACCAGTTCGAATTCATTTTTTCTAGACGCAACAGCCAGTGACCACAGCAACACAGGCGCACAACCTGTCCTAGTAGAAACAATTGGAGGCAATAATGCGGTAGGTGTTAATTTTCCCACAGATGGTAGCGCGTGGGTGGATTTAGGCGGTGGCGGTGGTGAGCTTAATATCGTTGGTTCGACACCGTCGTATAGTTTCGCTGTACCGCTAGCTAACGTAGACTTGACGGGTGAGCTTAATATCGTTGGTTCGACACCATCGTATAGTTTCGCTGTACCGACTGCGGTCGTTGACTTGACGGGTGAGCTTGAAATCGTTGGTTCGACACCGTCGTATAGTTTCGCTGTTCCGCTTGCTAACGTTGACTTGACGGGTGACTTATCAATTGTGGGAACTACGCCAACTTACTCTTACACTGCTGTACGTGGTGTAGTGTCATTCAGTGGTGGCGCGTGTCTTGAGATAAAAGGTGATATTACGTTAAATTCGAAACAGTTTTCAGGTCATGATCACAAAGCACCTGTTGCGTGTTTTGAATCAATCGGCGGCAGTGTTACAATAGATTCATTTAACAAATAGTAGAGGTTTTAAAATGGCACAAGGTATTGGAACATTATTTAACGATTACGTTTTAAAATCGCGTAAAGGTTTATATTCAGTCACGGACGATTTATTCATCGCGTTCGTTTCGGATGCTATCGGGGATATTGATTTTAACGCGACCGATCCGAAGTTGGCCGACGTTACAGTCGTCAGCGGTGGTAACGTCGCAGCGAGTTACGCGCTTGCTAATCCGACGATCACACGTGTTGCGGGTGACATACCGTTGAAAGCGGATAACATTGCGAAGATACTGAAAGATGCGCTTAATCCTGATGACATTCGATGTTTAGTCGTATATAACGGGACAAGCGTTGATGACGATTTGATTCAGGTGCACGACTTGACGACTGACGGTACGACACCAATTGACATCGATACGCAAGATTTTACATTTACGTTTGGTGTTGCTGGCGTGAACGTAGCGACTGTTTAGTAATTAAAACCTCTTCGGGGGTTTTTTTTATAATTATCGTTTGACACGTTCGTCAATATAGGTTACATTTAACATATCAATAACGAAACAAGGTGAACGACATGGAATATAAAGGTGAAATTTTCGAATCAGGTAAACTTTACAAATTTAAAGATAACGGTCCGTATAATTGGGTGATAGGTGAACTCGTGGCGATTGACCCTGACGGGCGTTTCCTATGTGGACACGGTCGAGTGTGTGAACAGTTCGACATGATTGCAGAACTGAGCGCAAAATGGTATTAATCGCGTGTACGTACGGAGTTGATGATTGTAGTAACTTCGTCGAACTTGTGGAGAAAAATCATGAATAGATTTTACGGACGTTTCGTTGTGTTAGTGTTACTTATTGTGGTGTTACTCGCGCTGACAGCTTGTGGCGACACTGAACGCGTTGAACCGTTGAGCGTGTCGCAGAATCAACAGATCATCATGCAACTGGGTATCGACGGTTATAAGAACTTACACGGTGTTAAATGTTACGGTGCGGTTGTTACGCGCGTTAATACTGGTAACTGGTACGACTCGTACTGTGCTCAACATTACGGTCATTTAGATTTCGAGGTGATCACTAATGGCTAGGTTTGATAATACACTTAATGGTTATGTGTCGGCGAAAAAATATCTAGTCGAACGTAACATACCTATCGATGACGTTGACGATTACGCGCTGATACGTTTAGCAAACAAAACAGTTAAGGACCTGAAGTTCCCTTTCACTTGTGAAGTGCGCGGCGTATTGCGTCGACCCAATTCAATTACAACGTGTGACAATAGCGTGACGAGCGACCCGACGAAATGCGCGGCGAGTCCTGGTCATAAATGTATGTATAAATGTAAGGTGAAGTGATTAGCCTCGAATACAATCGATACAGTTACCCGTGGTCACATAGCGAAAAGCCTTGTGGCCTTTTTTACATTCGTTACCCGTCCTATACACTTTCAAACCATACAATTTAGCGTTGTTTCTAGTGATGACCATATCAGGGTTGTCGCGCATCATTATCGTTGTTTCTGACGGCGCCACAACGAAACCTTTCGCGCTATTGTGACCACATTGAACACACGAGCCGTCGCAGGTTTTTCTCAACGTGAACTCACCACAACCTTTGCATTTCGTCGTACCAACATACTCCGATTTACCATCAATTTTAGCTTGTTGTTGAGGTCGTTCGATATTGTCGCAATAGTGGCAATTAGCATGGTTAGTTAACATAATATGTCCGTGTTTTTTACATGGTTCGTACGCTACTTTCAAACCATTTTCTTGTAAATCTAACACCGCTTTTCGCACGTCTACAATGAATTTTTCGTCTTCAATATTCGGTACGTGGTCGGGCCATTGCACGTGTTTACCTGGTGAATAATTAGCAAAATGGCGCACCAATTCGATCTTATAGCGCTGGCACATCATACAATTATCGCTCGATGTGAAGCGTAACGAACTACTTTTACATACGTTACAGGGAGTTTTCGTCGTATAAAAACGATGACGAGCATTTACAGCCGCTGTTCGTGATGTTGGGTGTTGGGTAAATTCACCGTTCGGTAATTTAAATAATTTCATTTTTATCTCTACGTATCATAATCGCTAAATTTCATTTTATCACGATTTAGCGATTATGTACACAATAACCCGAAGTTGAGGTGGTTGAGGTTTTTTAGTGGGTTGTTGTGTAGCCCAGTTGTGACGCGGGTTTCAGTTTAAAAAACCCGTACCTCGAAAAGTTTCCCTACTCCCCCCTACTGATCGCGTATTTACGTATTATGTATTATGTACCTTTATGTATATCATACTATATATGTATATCTATATTTACTATCACTCTATTTATCTATTTAAAGGGTGTAAGGGGTATTATATAAAAATATGTTAAGTATCAATGAGTTGCGATAACTGTAAATTTACCCTGTTTAAAATACGCTTCGGGGTTGTGGCTGTACGTGGCGTTATGTGGCATTATTGACGATATTATCAATAACGGATAGAAAACATGATTGTGGAATTAGACGGTCGGGAAGTCTCACTAACCGAGGAACAAGTCGAAGCGTTTGGGAAGTTGACGAAATTGCAACAAAGCGTAGCGCTCGCTAAACTTTCGAACGGTGACATCGTCGAAGCGCATCGAAACGCCGGTGGGAAGTCTAACAACGAAAAATATCGTTCAGATTTAGCGTTACAAATCCTCAGCAATCCTCGTACGGCGTCTTTCATCGATTCGTTTAAGTCGTTAGATGGCTCTAGAATCGCCGCAATGGTACTTTCTAGGGACGAACTACTACTCGACCTTACCGACATAGCCCGAACAACTTTAGACGACGTGGTGAGCTTCTCAGAGCGTCCTTTGATTGACATGGAAAATGGCATGGAGGTGTTATCGTCGACGATTCATATCCGCTCAATCGACGAAATATCACCAGGCGCACGAAAAGCGATAAAATCCGTCAAACAAACGAAACACGGTTTGGAAGTTACGATGTACGACGGACTCGCCGCACGTAAACAAATTTCTGAAATGTGTGGATACGACGCACCGATCAAAACGGAGTTATCGGGTAAGATACAAACGCAAGAAATCCCCGACGAAGAAATCGAACAGAAATTAAAAACGCTGGGTCTTGGTCGGTATCATAATCAGTTAGGTGAGAAAATTGTCACTAAGTAACGCGCAATTATACGAAACGCTAAAACGTAAAGCGATTGAGAACGCTCAAAACTCAATGATGGATTTTACGCTTTACACGAAACAAGATTACGAAACAGGTTGGTTCAATGAGTTAATTTGTGCCGAGCTTGATCAATTCTTGTTAGACGTCGAAGCGGGTTTGTCACCTCGTCTAATGATTTTTGCGCCACCTCGTAGCGGTAAAAGCGAACTGGCGTCTCGTCGTTTCCCTGCCTTTGTGAAAGCTAAAAAACCATCGTGGAATATTATCGGTACGTCATACGCGTCACCGCTAGCGTTCAAAATGTCACGCGATACGCAACGAATTATCAAAACGAAAGAATTCAACGAGGTGTTCCCGCACTGTAACATGGGGACGTTGAAGTCTGACGCTCGTACCGGTGTCGACGAATGGGAGACGCTCGACGAAAACGGTAACGTTCACGCCGGCGCGTATCGTGCTGCTGGTGTCGGTGGTGGTATTACCGGTCAAGGTATGAATATCGGTATTATCGACGACCCAGCTAAAGACTATAAACAAGCGTCGTCACCAGCATACCAGGAAACAGTGATCGACTGGTACGACACGACATTCTACACTCGACGCGACCCCAAGTTGAACGGTATTATTATCATTTTGACGCGTTGGCATAAAAACGATTTAGCTGGCCAACTCTTGAAACGCGCCGAAGAAGGTGGCGAACAATTCCGCGTCGTTAGTTTCCCGATGGAGTGGGATCACGACGAACCCGAAACACACACGCTAAACGATACGACGTATAAATTACGAGAAAAAGACGAAATACTATTCCCCGAGCGAATGCCTCAAGCGTTCGTTGAACAATGTAAAGCGTCCGGCTCGTTAACCTGGAACGCCCTTTACCAACAACGACCAACCGCGAAAGGTGGTTCGCTTATCAAGTCCGAATGGTTTGGTGAGTACCAGGTATTACCAAAAATCAAATACTCGTACGTAATCGGTGATACAGCTCAGAAAATTAAAGAGCGTAACGATTTCAGCGTGTTCGAACATTGGGGACTCGGTGAGGACGGTTACTTGTATTTAATCGACTTAATACGCGGTAAATGGGAAAGTGACGAGCTTAAAAAACGTTGTGTCGCGTTCTGGTCGAAGAGTAAAACGAAACAGGGTCAATCGTGCCGTAAATTGATGATCGAGGATAAAGCGAGCGGTACGGGTTTGATCCAACAAATTCAAAAAAGTGTTAAGCCGAAAATACCCGTATTGGCTATTCAACGTAATACTGATAAACTAACACGATTTATGGACGTTCAAGGTTACATCGAATCGGGTTATGTGAAATTACCAGTCGACGCACCGTGGCTCAACGATTTTTTAGCGGAGTGTGAAGGTTTGCAAAGTGATTTCAAGACGCACGACGACCAAATCGACCCGATGATTGACGCCATTGATCAAATGATGGATAAGAAACGTCCAAACCTTAAAGAGTATTTATAATGACTGACATTGTACCAATCGCACCACCACAACTAACCAACCTTGACGGGTTGACCAACGTCATGACGGGCCTTGGTACAGAAAAGTCTAAACGCGCGCATAACGTGTGGCAATACGGAGCGCTGAACGATTACGCGACGCTTGACGCGTGTTACCAATCGAACTGGATAGCGCGTAAAATTTGTGACATACCCGCTGAAGATGCGACACGCGAATGGCGTCGTATTAAATGTGACGGCGCTGAAACTATCGCAGCAATTGAACAACAGCTACTCGTTCCGAACATGGTTCAAGAGGCCGCGACGTGGGCTAACTTGTATGGTGGTGCTGGTATTCTCATGATCACAAATCAGGACTTGACCAAACCGTTGCGACCCGAACTGATTAAAAAAGGCGAATTGAAACGACTGCTCGTCCTAGATCGTTGGGACATGGCTAGCGCTGGGATCAACACGTGGGACATTCTCGCGTCGAATTATTTACAACCTGAGTATTTCAACGTTCGCGGTGGTGCTATGCAGATTCACCACTCACATTTTGCGATATTTAAAGGTGAACGTTTACCGTTACGCCAGCAAGCGCAAACACAAGGTTGGGGTGATTCGAAGTTGCGCAAATGTATCGACGATATAGCCGATATGGTCGCAGCGAAAGACGGTATCGCTGAGCTAATGCAAGAAGCGAATATTGACATAGTGACACGCCAAGGACTCACCGAAGAGTTATCGACTGACCAGGACGACGCGATTATCAAACGTTACGAATTGTTTAGTATGATGAAATCGAACATACAAATGGCGTTATTAGACGGTGAGGAAAAATTCGACCGTATGACGTTAAACTTGTCGGGCGTTGCGCCGATTATTGAACAGTTTATGACGTGGATAAGTGGTGCGGCTGACATACCGTTAACGCGCATGTTCGGTACGAGCGCTAAAGGCATGAACGCGACTGGTGAGGGTGACGACCGCAATTATAATAACTCGATACGAGCGAGCCAGCGTAAAGACTTTGCACAACCGATGCGAACGCTTGACGAAGTGATGGTACGTAGCGCTTTAGGTAATTTCCCGAGCGATTATGACTACGAGTGGAATCCGCTATCATTACCAGATGGTTTACAAGTAGCGCAAGCCGAGAAACTACGTTCAGAAAAACATCAAACGTATCTCGACGCCGGTATCGTTCAAAAGTCACAGGTTATGCGTGAGTTGCAAGCCGGTGAGGAATATCAATTCGACGATAAAGAGCTTGAAGAGTTGGAAGGACTAGAAGAGGGTAACATGTTCGACGAACCCATCGACGCCGAAAACGACCCGATAGGTTACGCCGAGGAACAATCTAAGACTGAATAGCGCGGTAGGTGTTCAACGGGTGTAATGACAAAACACCACTGGGGACGTCTCGTAACCACTCACCTTCAACGCGTAGTTTCTCTAAACGACCACCATCGAGAACATGTTCGACGAGCTTCAATTGTGTCGCTCGGTCGAGTTCACCGAACGGCTTGTCAATTTTCGTCAAATCCGTTTCAAATTGATCACGCGTGTAAGTTTCACTACATTCAGATTAACCTTTAGATGCTTTAAATTCACCGTCGAACGGTTCGTCAGGGTAAAAATCGAACATAACGTGGGTGTCAAATTCAATTTTATTAGCTCTATTCAACCAAACACCCGTGGCATCTTCGGGCCATGTCGTCACGTGTTTTCTAAGGTATTCTAAAATTTCATCTTTCATAATATTAACCTTTTAATTTCTTAACGAGTCGAGATAACTCGTTTTGTCGTTTTTCAATTGATAAACATAACGATTCGATGTCGTCGATTAGCTCGTCGCGCTCGTTGTTAATTGGTTCGACGACTCGCTCACGAACTCGATACGCGTGTGGTGGACGAAGGTGTTCATCGCTCCAACCACCTTGGCGTAAAAGTTCCTCATGCCATATCGAACCGTCAAACAATAACCACATTCTTTTCATGATATTAATCCTTAATTGTGATTGTATCGAGTAGGCTTTTTTCAGCCAATTCATAACAAGTTTGTAAATCGTCAATCGTGTAACCTTCTTCGACTAAGCGGTCGAGCAAACGTTTAGCTACGTGAGCATTTAACGTTAAGCATTGTTTACCACCCGTGTAAGTTGGTCGCGCTAGTTTCAACTTGCGAAAACCTTTTACACCGTGTTCTTTGAATATCTGTTTAGCTTTTAACATTTCGTTCAATCCGTTATTTCGTTTCAATGACGTAAATTTACGCTATGTTGACGAGCGTGTCAAATGTTTTATGGTATAATCTTCGAATGAATGAATTATTAAACAAACAACTCAATACGAAACGTAAAGCGAAAGGCGTTAAACCTGACGTTCAAGCGGGTATATCTTATAACGCTGACTTACAACGTATCGTGCGACAAATTAACAAAGACGTTAAGCGTATTGTTAAACTTGCTGAACCACCAGGTTACGTTCGTGACTCATGGGCCGACACGCTTTCGAATCAAATCGCAAACATTAGAGCGCGTTGGACGAGTTCAGCGTTTAGCGCATTTGCGAATCAAATCGCCACGAAATTTGTACAAACGAGTAATCGCACCAACGCGAGAAAAAACGGTACAGACTTCGGCATTAACGTGTACGGTGGATCGCCCGAGCTGGTCGACAATCTCAATCTATCGATAAAAGCAAATGTGAGTTTAATCGAGTCGATACCCGAGCAATATTTGACACAAGTCGAGTCGATTGTAATGTCGAACGCTCGCGCAGGTAATCGACCGTCGGTCATATCGAAACAACTCGTTAAACAATTTGGAATAACTGAACGACGCGCTAAGATGATCGCACGTGACCAGACCGCCAAACTAAACGGCGACTTGAATCGAATTCGACAAACTGACGCAGGTTTCCCCTACTTTGAATGGGTTGATAGTGATGACGAGCGAGTGAGGGATCGTCACGAGTTTTTAACGGACCACGTGACGGCGTATGGAAAAGGCATTTATCGTTGGGATAACCCCCCGCTGAGTTCCGAGGGTGTGCCGATTATTCCAGGTTCAGACTACCAGTGTTTCCCTGGTTCATTACAACTCGATAATACTACGTTTTGTAATAAATTGTATCGGAGATGGTACACTGGTGAACTTTCCGAACTCGTCTTTAGTGACGGTACTGTCCTGTCGTCTACAACTAATCACCCAATATTGACTGACAGAGGTTTCAAGCCTGCTCATCTCATTGATAGTAGCGATAACGTCATCAGAACATTTAATGAGAGTTTCCTTAGTGTCAAATTGAACAGCGAGGGTGTGAAACCCACATTCGAGCAGATTTTTAGCGCGTTTAATCTCCTTGGGGTTGAACATAGTGTACCGTCCCATATCGGCGGTGAGTTCCACGGCGATATTTCCGACGGCGATATCAACGTTATAGAACTTAATAGCCTTCTGGTGAGTGTGGTCAATCCCTCTATTACGCAACTCTTCGATGAACTCGAATTCACCGACGCCGATAAGATGATCGTATTTAATGCGTTCTCGTGTTTCGGCAACTTTGATTTTAGCGTTAAAACTACTAGGGACACCTTTAACAGCTTTATGAGCATTAATAACTTGAAGATGTCTCTGTTCTTCGGAAAACTTACTCCACTTCAAGGATTCGGACTGGCTCTTGGTACGTGGTACGATGTTGAACCGTTTAAGTTGTCTGCGGATAACATTTCTGGACGTGTTGAAATGTTTAGCGACTGCGTTTTCGCTTTCTCCGTTCTTATACATGGTAATCATTTGTTCACCGAGATTGTCAATTCTTTCTCTATCGATCATTTCGGGAGTCTTAATTCCAAGATCATAGATAGAACGACGTATGACACTAACGGAAACACCAGTGGACTTGGATGCGAAAGAAATGGACTTGCCACCACGTATAAGGTCGATAGCGTTGTTAATAATAACACTGTTAGTTTTAGCGGTCATGTATATAATCTCCAAAGTATTTCGGGAGACTATAACACATGTTCAACGGTGGTATCAAACTGTCGTTGTATCGCTCGACCAGTATCACAAGAAGAGGTTGACGCGAACGTAAAAGCCGGACGCGTCGTCAAGGGTGTTTTACGTTAGAACAGGTGGTGTAATGTGGTTTACGTTGGGTTTTTTCAACGCGTTAAATAGTTTTTCGCGTCTAGACGCGTCATCACTAGGTTCATCATCGCAGAGCGGTGAGTTTTGAACAAAACCCAACAACCATATTCTATCTTCTTCAGTTAAACTCAACGTGTGAGTTAATAAAACATTACTAGTGACCATCATTTTGAAAGCTCCTTAACTTGTTGCGCGTAGTTTTCATATTCTTTAAGGTGTTTAGCTGCTAGTTTTTCGTTACACACTTCGACAGCTGCTAAATACGCCGCGTGGTGTTCGTCGCGTTTTCGTTTGTAGAATTCTAACATTAGCGTTTCGTCCCGTTTAATTCGTCTAAAATTAATTGTGAATATCCGCAAATATCACGCCAGTTGTCATCATAAGTCGGATCGCCATTTAACACTCGACCGATTTTATGTTGTATCATTTCGAGCGCTTCACGTTGGCTCGCTGTTAAACGCTCCCAACCGTCCGTTTCACGCATGACGTTTTTAAGCGTTTGCATAATATTAGCGCCGTCGTTAAATTTACCGTAACGCTCGCCACGCTCATTGATAGTTGAATCGACCGTCACGGTGTTGTCTGGTCGTTCGCTGACGACGAACCATTGGTCCATTTTATAAAACGTGCCACTATCGTCAACCTCGACAAAATCATAGCCACTATTTTTAACCGCGAACTCTTGCTTCGATGATTCGTGATGTTGTAAAATGTGAGTCGCGTTGTTTGGTGCTTCATTCCACGTTAATTGTAAAGGTGGTGTTTTGTTCGGTTCAGGCGTTGCATCCCACCGTCTAAACCCTAACAATTGGTCCACATATTCACACCACCCATCACCGTCATGGTAACTATACGTGTCACCTTCACGTTTTAACCATTTGTGAGCGATCTTTTCATTGTAACGTTGTGCGCCGTCTGGTTTGTTTTTCCAATCAATCATTTTCATTACCTTTCGTTTGTTGACATTCCCGTCACTATAGTCCGAATATTAAAGGTTTGCAAGCGTATTATTAAATAAGTTATACTGTTTACAATATTTAAGAGGGGTTCGACTTTGACCAAGCGTTTAATAATCAGCGACACGTTTGATTTTGCACCATCGGCGCGCACTTACACCGACGAAGGTTTTTTATGTGTGTCGGGTAAAGCGGCTCGTACGGGTGTTTATAAATACCTTGCGAGCGAGTTAGGTTTAAAAGACCGCGCACCGAATGAAATTGTGAACGTGTTACGACACGCTGATGACGTGTTCGACGCTGATTCACTATCTACATATAAGAATGTAGACGTAACGAACGACCACCCGTCAGACCTCGTCACGACCACAACATACAAGGACGTTAGTGTTGGTCATGTTATCGACGCTAAACAGTCAGGCGATTTTGTCGATGTGAATATCATCGTAAAAGACGCCAAAGCTATCACCGATATTGAGTCGGGTAAATCACAACTTTCACCTGGTTACACGGCGGTATATGTCGCCGAAGTCGGTACGTACGACGCGACCGGTGAGAATTACGAGTTTAAACAAACTGGAATTGATGTCAATCACGTCGCAATAGTTAAACGCGGTCGTGGTGGTCCACAAGTCCGAATCGACGACAACCAAAAGGTAACAACCATGATCAAAGTGATGTTAGATGGTGGTCAGTCACTTGAAGTTGCAGACGAAGCGAGCGCAAAGCTTGTGACTGACGCGCTCCAAGTAATGACCAACAAAGTAACGGACGCCGAGTCGAAAGCCGACAAAGCTGAAGCTGAAAAAGAAGATATGAAAGAAAAGCTCGACGAAGAAAAGAAAAAGTCTAGCGATTCAGCCATTACCGAGCGTGTCCAACTGATTGCACAAACGATGGACCAGGCGCGTAAAATCGTCGGCGATTCGTTCACTTGTGACAGCGTGGACATTGCGACAATTCAACGTACAGCGCTTTCATCTAAACGACCGACCGTCGATTGGGCTGCTAAGTCTGACGCGTATCTCGATACGGCGTTCGAACTATCGTTAGGTGATGCAGAAATTGCACCAACCGATAACGCTGAACAACTTGCTCAATTTTCAAAAGACGCTGCGAATGTTGCGCAAAATCAAGAAAAACCGAAGCTGACGCGAGATCAAGCGTACGCAAAAGAATTATCAACTAAGTGGGAGAAGTAACGATGGCTGTTTCAGGCGGTTACACAATCAACCATGCGGCAGCTTTAGCCGGTATGGTCGCTGACGGACAGTTATGTAATACTGTTTCGAAGCTTAACAAATCAACAACTGTTTCGATCCCTTGGGGTTCGGGTGTTGTTGCCGACGGTGAAGACGGTGCTAAGTTACCGGTATCAGCATCGACAGCGGCACAATTTAAAGGTGTTGTTAAATACGAATTGAACCGAGCACACACGTCGAACAGTGGCGGCGCTATCCCACAATATGACATGACAGTCGTGACGACCGGTGCGATTTGGGTTCGAGTGCTTGACACAGTTGCCGCAAATGCTCCAGTATATTTACGTGTGGGTGCTACCGACGTGGGTGATTTCTCTGGTATCGCTGGTACAGGTGCAACAGCCGGTGTACTTATTCCAAACGCTAAATTCTTGACTGGTGGTGACGCTGGTGATTTAGTTAAAATTTCTCTAGTAGTTGGTGGTTAATATGAAAAACAACATTACAGCGACACTCGACACTGAGTTCGCGCACCCACAGTGGTTGCAAAATAAATTAGCCGGTGCGATCAGCGTATCGTTCGATCAAGCTTTACCAACGATGGACGATGGTATCGCGTTTTATATTTCACAATTAGCACACCTTGAAAGTACGCTTTACAAGACGCCTTATGCTGAAATTAACTACGCGCAGTTAGTACCATTCATGACTGACGTTCCAGAATGGGCTGATTCGTGGGATTACATTAGCTACGACGGCGTTACGATGGGTAAATTCATCGGTGCGAGCGCTAAAGATTTACCGCGTGTTACCGTTAGCGCTAAAAAATCTAGTGTACCAATCGGTTACGCTGGTATTGGTTACGACTATTCACTTGATGAAATGCGTAAATCTGCACAAATGCGTATGCCAATCGACACGACCAAAGCTGAACTAGCTTTCCGTGGTGCACAAGAACATCAACAAACCGTAGCGTATTTCGGTGACGCTGATCGCGGTATGACAGGTTTGTTCAACAACCCTAACCTTGCGTTGGATAGTTTCACAATCAACTTGTTCACCGCTTCGGGTGCTGACATCGTTGCTGAAGTGAACGACCTGTTAACGACTGTTTGGACGAATTCTAAGTCGATTCATTTACCAGATACGTTAGTTATCACGCCGGCGTTATACGCGTCGTGGACTTCGCGTCGTATGGATAGCGGTACTGATACAACTATCATGGAATTTATCATGCGTAACAACTTGTACACTTCGCGTACTAAGCAACAGTTGAACGTTGAACCACGTTATCAACTTGAAGCTGCTGAACTAGCTGCGAATGGTGTGTCAAACGGTGGTAAAGATCGCATGATGGCGTATGAGAAAAACGCTCGTAACTTATCGCTAGCTAACCCGTTACCGTTCCGACCAACAGCGCCACAAATTAAAGGTTTGAACATCGCCGTTGATTGTGAATACAAGATGAGTGGAGTCGAATGGAGGTTTCCTTTCGCAGGAGCTTACCGCGACGCGTTGTAGGTTGTGTTTAGAGTGATTCAAAGGCGCTTAAATTAAGCGCCTTTTTTATATTTTACAACCTTTGACTAAATTATCAGTAGCCCATAAAGGTTGTAAATTAATTAAAGCGTTCGTTCTGGACGGGTCGGTTATCCCATTTTCAAACCACCAAGTCAAAGGTACTATATGATCGATGTGCCATTCACCGTAATTATCCCACGACATACCATCGATAAACAATCCTGAAATATGTGAAACTAACTCGTCACAAGTGTAACCTAGCATTTCAACCGTTGAGTTATCTTTATCATTGTACGAACGACTTAACACTCTGTTTAACATGTTACGCATGTAAGCTGTCATTTTAAAATTTAAATCATTCTTACGTCGATTAACGAAATATTCGTTTATCTTGTCTTTATTCTTTTTATGGTATTCAGCGCTTTTAACGTTGCGTTTAATTTTATGTTTCTGATAACTAATTCGGCATTGATTCAAGTGTTTATCGCGATTGTCACCGTAATCTTTGCGTTTAATATCATTTATTCTATCTTTATTCTTTTCTCTATATTTACGACGAACTTCTTTACCGTCTGGCGTTTTATCATACTCGCTTCGTTTGATTTTAATCTCGTCTTTATTTTCCATTCTATATAAACTAACGTTCCGTTTTATTCTATCTCTATTATTTGAGTAATATTCGCGGTCCATTTCACGCTTTTTGTCAGGGTTTGATTTAACGTAAGTCCTAACACGAGTCCTAACACATTCAGCGCATTTACCGTCACCCACATAACGTTCAGAGTCGTGACAGTGTTTACAGGGTTTACCAGTATAATAGTGTTTTAATTTTTGAGCTTTCGCGTCAGAGCGAGAAATGATTTTCATAATACCACCGTAGAGTAGTTACGTAGAATTGAAAGGGTTGTGACGGTCGGTTCTACGTTCCGATTTTCCCCCGCTAAAGGTAGCCACGAACGGATATTACCAAACTTGTGCAATCACTGTCAACAGTGTTATAATTGCACAAATAGTTTTGACCATCGGCGGCAATAGTAGTCTGGCCCGACTCGCTGCTGGTGGTTAAATTTTTAACGGGGCCGAGGGCTTATAAATGTTATTAAAAAATACAAGCGCACGTTTAATTACTGTTCGAACGTTGAGCGGTGAAAGTTACAAGATTCTACCTGGTAATAATCCCGATACAGAAGTCCCGCGCGACGCATGTCAATCGGATTTTGTAAAGGCGTTAATTGCCAACGGTGACTTAATTGTAACAAGCGACGACGAACCCGAAGAAGTTGTGAGCGAATTCGACGGTATGTCAAAAGACGATTTGATTGCGTTATGTGAAGTTAAAGAAATCGAAACTAACTCACGCGATACAGTTAAGACGTTGATCGCAAAGCTTAGCGAATAGTTTAAACGTTCGTATTAATTTAAACGGCCGCTTATGTGGTCGTTTTTCGTTTAAAGGTGTTGAAAATGCTACCAGTAAAATGGCAAATAGTTAATAGTACCGACGGTATGCTCGTCAGGGTTTTAAACGGGCTTAAAGCGTTTTGCGTACAGTCGTATAGTGAAATGAACAGTAAACGTGGTTTACGATGGGCTGCTTCACGTATTATCATAGACGCCCCTACTAGTACAGGTGTTATTAATTCGGCTGGTACATATTACTCTATTATAAAAACTGGGTCACTCCCCGTCGATTTAAAAACGCGTGAGTTTTCACGAACGGGTAGGTCTGTTGTAGCTGATATTTTCATTAACCCCGTGTATAGTGGTGGTACGCAAGACCCCGTTTATAACTCGAACGACATGGCACAATATTCGTTTGAACTAGAGTTATTA
>TARA_R110002033_G_scaffold334_19_pt1 | contig 23058 bp, 21 predicted proteins | sample TARA_R110002033 | Tara Oceans TARA_R110002033 (sample SAMEA4397051) | marine metagenome | biome: Polar Biome; feature: [SRF] surface water layer (ENVO:00010504); material: water (ENVO:00002006), including particulate matter (ENVO:01000060) such as... | depth 5 m
CAATGCCCATCAGCAATGATGGGCATTTTTTTTGTTCTTATTTTTGGGTAGTGGAGGACTTATGTGATGGTATTAGACTTAATAGAGTACAAGTTCTCAAAAAATCTATTTTACATAATATAAATTATAGAACAAATATGTCTATTGCGTAAAACGGCGTATACTTGCATTTTACATAATTGCAGATAAAGTGACACGACAGTGTTCTATATCGTCAGCCATTATGTAAAAGCCGTTTTACTAGAATGTTCATTTATATTCGTTAGCGATAAATGCATTATGTAAAATATCCCTAATCGTCTCTAAGAATTGTAGTTATGTAAATATGCTGAACATATATAAAAATATGTGCAAGGTTTTTTTCTACAGCCTTCTCGTCATATTATTTCAACAGCTAAAATTTGTAAACGCATCGACTCACAGGTTTTTAACTAATTCGTATGAATTAAAATATCTCTTGAGTAAGATTCTTAATTTTTACTAACCACTAATATTATGTCAAATAATATATAAATTTTAGAGATTAAGAATCTCTGTAATTTTTGGATTATTCAGATTTACCATTATATTCTTCGTCTAAAACCGGTTTAAACCACTGCGCGGGTCCTTTATCGCGACTTGAAATTGCTATATGAGCAAATTCTGAATTTTGACTAGCTCCATGCCAATGTTTTATGTTGGGCAGGCATTTTATGGTTTCGCCTTGGCGAAGCATACGTTTACTTTTTCCTTCTTCCTGGTAATATCCCTCTCCTTTGGTAACGATAAGAATTTGCCCAGCGGGATGGGAATGCCAGTTAGTACGTGCGCCAGATTCAAAAGTGACCAAGCCGGCATACATGGTATTTAAACTATCTGGTGTAGCCAACATATTTAGCCACGCGGTGCCCGTAAAATTTTCATTGGTTACTATTTCACCTTTAGAAAACAAAGTAGCATCCTTATGAATTTCTGTTGCTTCATTGCATCCAATCAACAGGGTTAAAATCAAAAATGTGCTATATATGGGGTTAATTTTCATTTCTCTACTATTATTATTTTCGATTATCAAGTACTTCTTGAAGTACCAGTTTTGCTGCCTTTGCGTTCTCGGTCGTCGTAGTTCCATCTAGTACTTTGGTAAACTCCCGCAATTGCTCGGGCTGCCATCCTACATTTAACGAAAGATTTAAATGGCTTTTTAACATGGGCTCTAAGGTTCCCAAACTTGCAATTACCGATATGGTTACCAATTCACGCTGTTTATGGCTAAGCACATCGCGCTCAAAAATATCGGCAAATAAATGTTCTTTTAAGAAACGGTCCATCGCCGGTGAAAATTCTTGATATGCAGGCTTTGGTCCGTCTAAAGACCTACCTACCAAATTTTCTAAAATTTTCTTACCTCTATCATATTTGTCTTGTGTTTCGGAAATCGGAGATGCATCCACTCCTCGATCATCTGTTATTCCTTTACTCTTTCGGTCATCTAACACATCCAAAAAAGTTTGTAAACCGCGTATACTTCTTGGAAAACCGGCATAGGCATACAAATGCACCAAAACCTCTTTGATTTCGTTGATGGTAAGTCCGTTGTTCAATCCCTCGTTTAGAGCATCCCCCAGTTTTACCAACTTTCCTTGTGCCGTATAACTAGCAATTAAAATGATACCCTTTTCTTGTTCGGATAAACGAACCTTAGCTACTTCAGTATTCTGAGCGTTCAATTGAAATCCAATAACAATCAACAAACCCATTATAAGTCTTGTTTTCATACTTTTTTGTATCTGTTATTCCCTAACCATCTGTTTTACAAAAGAGAGGTTTAGCAGTTTCCAGCTCCCCCCTATTTTTTGATATACTTCGGAAACTACAAACGGGTTGGTCACTTCGTTACCGCCTACTTCTGCCACCAGGGTAATGGTGTTAAGTAGTATCGCAGTATCACCCGTTACAGCTACGGTAGCATCTTTAACAATCGCTTCTTTATACCATATACCGCCACTTTTAATAATTCCCAATTCACGCTCGGTGCCCCAATATCCGCCCATGTGTACATATTGGGCATTTTCATGAAATAGTTGGCTCAGTTTTTCGGTGTCCTTATCTGCCATCCATTGCCATTTGTTTTTCGAGAGCTCTTTAATTTCTTGCTCGACCAATGTTTGTGAGAATGTTTGCCCAATGCTGAATACAGAAAGAAGTGCAATTAAAATTATTTTGGTGTTCATCGTTTTTGATTTTTAGAGATTAGTAATTAGTTGCCTATTTTATGCTGAATTAATAGCGATAATGTCAGGCTGAGCGCAGTCGAAGTCCGATTTTGCCAATCAAGAGTTGTCGACTGCGCTCGAACTGACCTAAAATGATAATTTAATATATTACTTTGTATAAAATGTATGTATTTATCTACTGACCGCTGTTGATTGTGTTGTTATTAATGTTCAATTTTGTGTGTATCACGCACACTGCTAAAGGTTAAATCTAGCAGCTTCCAATCATTTGCTTCTTTTTTATAGACTTCGGTTACGGTAAATTCATTAGAAACATCGTTGCCACGAACGTGGGCAGTTAATGTGATTCTATTCCAGAGTACAGCGGTATTGTCTCCAAATACTTCCACAGCGACATCATGAACCGCTGCGTTTTTATACCAAATGCTGCCCGATTCAATAATTTCAAGTTCCTTGTCTTTTTTCCAAGAGCCGCTCATATGTACAAATTTGGATTTGTCGTGGAAAAGCACAGCCAATTTATCCACATCCTTGTCAGCCATCCATTGCCATTTGTTTTTTGATAATTTTAAAAGCTCTTTTTTAATAGTATCAGTATTTTTTAAGGAATCATATTCCGTTTCATTCTCATGTACGGTATCTACTAGTTTCTCTTTCGGGATAATGGACTCCTGTGCAATTGAAAAAGTAGTTCCTATGAGGGCTAAAATAAGGGTGATTCTCTTTATGCTTTTCATAATATTTAGTGTTAGCTATGTTTTAAAATATTTAATTCAATTCTTTTTCTTTAAGCCAGTCATACATTAAATCGGCTATTTGTTGATTGTTTAAATCGGACATTGGGAAGTGCGTGTTGCCTTTAATTCCTATTTCAGGTAATACCACTAAGCTTACATCTCCTCCGGCATCATTAACTGCTTTGGTCCACTTCATTGCCATACTAAGTGCGGCACGCCATTGATCTTGACCAGGATTTTCGACTTCACTTTCAGGAATGTAATCCCCATAATAGATTACAATGGGGATTTTGGTCAGTTTTTTAAATTCTTCCATCGAAACACCTTTGGCACTTAATGTTCCGCCCACATAAGCGATAGGGTCTGGAATGTCATTGTTAGGAAAAATAAAATTACTACCAGGTTCGTAAGCTACAATACCTTTTATGCGCTCATTCTTTAGAGCGGTACTCCAACCTTGTCCGCCACTGTGGGAATGGGTAACAAGTATTCCTTCCCCAATTTTTTCAAACAATGCGGTAACAGCGTCAATATTGAGATTGATACTTAAAGGTCCCGTATCTGGAGTACTGCGACGGAAAAATTGATTTAGAGCTTCGGGATCCTTCGAAAACTGAATGTCTGGATAAAAATTAACTCCCTCTCCCATTCTAAATATACCGAACCATAGTTGATCCTCGGTTCTTGCCTCAATTGTTTTTGGTGCTAAACTTTGCCCTGCCAGTCCCCTTCTGGGCTGATCTAATAAATATACAGGGAAACGTTTTTTTAGAAAAATACTTTGAAAGCCTTCTCTACCATCAGGAGTGCTTTGCCATGTACGCATAGACTGACCGTAACCATGCCAAAATACTAATGGAAGATTACGTGGTTCTGTAGGAATTTGATATAAAACCGAAGCATGGTCCCCGTGAAGCGTTTGTCCCACATTACTTTGGTTTGTAGGGTTGAAGGCTCCGTGAGCAATAGGATCAAATTCCCCTGGGCTTTTCTTAACCGTACCGCCAACGGCAAAAGTACCCTGTTGTTGAATAGAGATAACATCATTAGACTTTATAGGTTTTTTGGTTACCTGTTTGCTTCGTTCGGTACAACCAATAAGAAGTAATGTGCTTCCAAGTACAAATAGATATTTTAGGTTTATCATGATTTATTTTTTTTGGGGAATCTTTAATCGATTTATTATATTTTTCTTTTCAAATTCCTAGCTTTTCCTGATGATGGAAAGCTATAATTCAACAACACGCTCCATGTAAAATCATCATCAGGCAAGATTTGTGTGCTGATTCCTTTGTTTACCACCCCTGTTAATGAAAAGGGACAATTTCTTTTCGCCAAGGTCAAAAATGCAGAAGTATAATAGCCGGTTAATTTATCTGAAGTAAGATAGTAAACTTGTGGCGTAAAATTCATAAGTACAGTTTTTGAAAGGGGTATTTGTGTAAAGGAAGCATTTGCTACCAAGAAATTGGTCTCCTTTACACCTTCATCTAGACCACGCCCGTATAAATAATATATACCTACGCTAAAACGTTCCGTTATTTTATAATTGGGTACCACTTCGGCGCCTATATATCTTCTTGATTCTAACAGTTCCTCATTCTGCCCATTGCGAATTACATTGACCGTTCTAAAATTGAGTCCGGGGTGTGCGCCTACTCTAAGCGAGAACTTTTCTTTTTCAATCGCCTTATAGCGTAACCAAAACAACATGGTCCATGGTTTGCCTTCCATTGAAAAGCGCATATCGGGTTCAAAACTTAGCTTTCCCTTGGTAAACTTTAAATCGAACAACAAAGCTGGATCACCTAAAGAAAAGGAAGGTACCAGCGAAACTCCATTATGGGTAATACTCGCAGTACCTTTAAAATCATCTAGAAATTTACGGTGATTTTCGGAACCACTTTCTTGAGCGTACATGGTTGTCAACAAAAGGGATACTACTAACGTAACTACTTTATTCATAAAGGGTTAATTTCTTCCGAAACAAAATTAGGATAAGAAAGTAGGCAGGGTAATACCCAAATAACGGATGTTTATACCATAATTACAGATTTTAAGATCAGGGTTTCATTACATGATAGTCAATAGGTTATCTTTATTTTAAATACAATTGGTCGTGAAGAATATTTTAGAGATTAAAACCATTGCAGATTACTTTAAACTGCGAAATTGTGAAGTGCTACATCCGTTGGTGGGTATAGTAGATTTTGACAAAGTGAACCAAATCAGTTACACTAATAAGTCTTACGATGGATTTCATTATAGTTGCTATGCCATCTTCCTAAAAGATGCCGTAGGGTGTAAATTGATGTATGGCGGGAATTCTTATGATTATGATGAGGGTACATTGGTCTTTATGGCGCCTAACCAAACCATTGAATTTGGTGGGTTCGCCCCCGATTATGTACCAAAAGGCTATGCATTACTCTTTCACCCAGACCTGCTATTGGGCACCAACCTGGCTAAAAAGATTCAGGAGTTCAATTTCTTTGCCTACTCTAGCAATGAAGCATTGCATTTATCGGCTAAAGAACGAAAAGTGATTTTGAGTTTGTTGGAAAAAATTCAGTTTGAATTGGAGCAGCCGATAGACAAACACAGCAAGAAACTGATCGTGACCAATATAGAGTTGTTTTTAGATTACTGCCTACGGTTTTACGACCGCCAATTTATTACCCGGGAAGTTGTCAATAAAGGCACTTTAGAAAAGTTTGATACGTTATTGAGGGATTATTTTTTATCAGATAAACCTAAAACTAACGGCTTACCTTCTGTTGGTTATTTCGCAGACCAATTACATCTGTCGTCAAACTACTTTGGAGATTTGGTCAAAAAGGAAACTGGAATATCTGCCCAAGAATATATACAGATAAAACTTATTGATGTGGCAAAAGAAAAAATCTTTGACCCTAACAAATCAGTAAGTGAAATAGCATATGAATTGGGTTTTAAATATCCACAGCATTTTAGTCGTCTATTCAAACAAAAGGTAGGGCATTCGCCTAAAGAATTTAGGGCCTCTATTAATTAATTGAGGTTAAAATCATTCCACACACATTGCTTTCCCTCCTATCGTCGGTCAGTTAATTAGTGTTCCATTACCTTCGAGAAGAAAGTTTAAAGAAAGAAAAAAATCAATGAAAATTTGTAGATACTTTCGCTTTTAATCAAAGCTCAAGTTACATAACGCGGAACATTATAATACAGAATGGATTGAATTAGGGGTTAGCGCATTAAGCGCCATTTGATATTAGATTAATTAATAACTGATCTATTTTGCCACGGTTATGTAAAATTATTGGTTGCACAGTTATCTCTTTAAAGAAAAATGCCCAGTAATACTTGTACCATCTTGGTTAACTATTCGATACCAGTAATCATCCTCTGGCATACGCTTACCATTATACATGCCATTCCATGAACTCTGTTTCTCTAGCGTAGTAATTAGCTTACCATATCTATTAAAAATATAGGTTCTGAAGTCTTGAATAACAACTGATACCAATTCATAAGGTTGCCATGTGTCATAGGCGCCATCCTCATTGGGTGTAAAGAAATTTCTAATCGTTAAGGAAGGTATTTCTAAAGGGGTTTCAGGACTTTTAGAACAAAAGTAACTATCAAAGACAATAGTGTTTTCAACAGAACATCCAAAAGTAATATCTTCAACAAGTACTTTAATAATTTTGATGGTATTAAAATCCATAGATAAAGGATTTGGTAACGGCGATTCTAATATGTTTCCCTCCGCGTCATAATAGGTAATTATTTTATTAGTTTGCCCTTTTAAAATTTGAGAATTTATATTACTGGTATCAAAGATAACTTTGTCCGATGTTTCAGATTGGCAAGATCGTATTGTAGGTATTTCATATGCCATGGTTGTAATGACATTGAGAGGTAAATATAATTCCTTAGAACATAATGTATTCTTATCTACAATTTGTATCTGAATTTCCTCTAAATATTTAACTGAATTTTGATAAGGCTCCTGAATATATTCCGTAATATTAGCTCCTACACTATTAAAATAGGAAATCTCATATTGGTTAGTATTTTCAACTATTGCCATACTTAAATTTGATAGGTCAAAAAATGCATGTCCAGTACCGGATTCATCACATGAATTCAACCCTGAAATTTCATTTAGTTCAATGGGAGGATATGTTTGCAGCACAATCTGTGTTTCCTCATAACAATTTGGGTTGTTCTTGTGCTCTACTCTTACCTTGATGTTTTCCATATATGGAATAAAATTAGCATAGGTTTCGGTTAATGGAGCTTCAATTTGATAACCATTTATATCCTTATAAATGAAATTGTATTGATCTACATTTTCTGTTAATTTTTCTTCAATATCGGCCAAGTTAAAAATGGAGAATCCGTCACCTGAATCATTACAAGCATAGATAATTGGAATAGTATTTAGAACCGGTTTTTGTGTCTGTTGAAACTGGTAAGTGTTATATAAGTAGACAGAGCCTGCGCTGGCTATAAAATTACTGTCTTCCGAATCATAGCTATCCCACTTGGCACTAACAAACATATTTTCTTGATGGATGGAAATATTTCCTCCATAGGTGCTGGTATAATTAAGTTTAGGCATTATCATCTGATATTCCTTCCAAAGACCGTCCACATCTCTTTTAAACATATAAACGCGGCCATAGATAGCGGAGAGACTACCTGTAGGATCGTAAAATTTATCTTGACCTCCTACTGCAATCTGATCATTGTATAAGTCTAGGCCGTTGCCAAAATACAACTCCTCCGATAGACTATCCGTAACAGTAAGTTTTTGATGTGGAAACCACTGGTTTTCTATTTTTTTAAATATATATACGGCCCCGGTACCGTTGGCAACATTTGGGATAAGATTGTCATAAGGATAATTTGGATCTTGACCAGAGGAAACGGCAATTGTGCCATTGTCTATTCTAACATTATTACCAAATTTGGTCTGATTTCCTCTATGATCATATGCAACAAGTTTATCAACTTCGTACCATAGATTAGTCAATGGGTTCTTGTTAAAAACATACGCGGCACCTGCAATGTTTCCCTCTCTCGGAGCCCCTATGACCAAATCATCCCCATCCATCTCAACAGAAACACCAAAATGAGCCTGTGGCTTACCGTCACTGGCCGCAATCCGTTGTGCATATAACCAATTACCAGTATTATCCTTGTGGTATATATAAGCAACTCCTTGGGTAAGGGGATACAAATCATGATAGGAGGACCCTACCACACTTCTATTAATGGCCGTAATAACCATATTATTACCTGCGAGGTCAAATTGATACCCAAACCCTTCGTTTTCAATATCAAATGGACTTACAAGTTTTTGTTTATAGATGAATGAATCGTTAGCATCCTTCTCATACACATAAACAACTGCTCCCCTATTTTGAGGGTCACAACCAGAAATTAATAATGTGTTTTCCTTTAAAAAAACCTTTCGTCCAAAATAGCAATAGTTTTGTGGTTCTGGAGAGGAAATTTCTTGATATATGGTCCAGCCATTACAATCGGCTTTCGCCAAATATACTTTTCCGGCATTTTCAAGAGCTTCTACATTTGTGGAAGATGACCCAAAAGCTGCCAGATTATTATATGTAGAAACAGAATTTCCAAAATCATTTTCGGCTGCCCTTATGGGTTCGGTAAATTTGAAATTTAATAACCATTCCTGTGAATATAAAGAACCGAAAACAAGAGTGAAAATAAGTGTAAGTATTAGATTGAATTTCATAATTTACGGAAATACAAACTAATATAATTTCCTTGCCAAATAAGCACTAATCTATTCGGTAAACTACCATGTATTGGGTTACAATGTCATTGAAACAAATGTTAACGGCCGAAAAATTTACTTTATAAATTTCATTATTTAAATATACAATCCCATTCCACACACATTACACTCACCTCCTACCGTCGGCTCGCATAATAAGTGTTCCATTACCTTTTGAGAAGAAAGCTTTTAGAAGAAAAAATTTAAAGAAAAGTGGTAGTAAATACTTTGCTTTTCCAAAGCAAAGTTCCATAACGCAAGACATTATAGAACAATTATAACAAATAAGTGAATAGCACATTTGAGCGCTATTTTATATAGTTGCGTTATAAGTCCTGTAATCTAAAGGAGGATTATTCCTTGATAATTATGTAAAAAAATAAAAACTAATTATTGCTTTTTTATGAGAGAAGTCCATTAAAAAGAAATAATTAATATGTATTAACGCTTTTTCATTGGGGGTAAATCGAAAGCTGTTGCTTCGTGCTCAAAATGATTTCTGTGTGAGCCATCGCAAAAAGGTTTGTTATTAGAAAGTCCGCAACGACATATACCTAACGCTGTTCTACCTTGTAAGTTATATGAATTACCTTGGCTATCTACAATTTCAAAATCTCCTTCTACTTTTACAGACCCATTACTATTTATGGTTAGTTTTGTTTTGCTCATACTATTAAATTCTTCTATTTGATTTTGGTAAAAATAGGAATATAGATTTAATTTTCATCTTGAATACTTAAGAGTTATTAATTTTAAAACAACATGTAATTGCTTCTTTTATTTATACTTTTTTTACAATGCAAATTTCACTTTAACTCCTAACAATCTGTAATTTGGCAGTAAGTCAGAAGTTGAAATACAAATGGGCACCGAAACGACTATAAATCTTAAAAATACGGGAGGTAACACGGGCTGCTTATAATCATCTAAGTAGTTTGACTGGTGATAATTATCAAAACATTACGGCATAAAAAAAGCGGGATTTTAATCCCGCTTCTAAGTTTATATGTAAATGATTATTAATTAGTTAACACCTATTGGGTCGGCAGAACCATCAGGATCACCGTTTACAGAACCATCAGTTGAAATATTACCCCAAAGCAACAATCCGGCTGCATGAGGCGACGCCATTGATGTTCCGCTAATAGTATTATAACCACCATCGTTCCAAGTAGACTTAATGGCTACACCTGGCTCACAAAATTCAATTGGAGGGTTGTCATAATTTGAAAAAGACGCCCAATTGTCACCAACAGACATTGCTGAAATGGTATAAATATTAGCTCCGTTTGCAGAAGCAGGTGATTTTGTAGTTGCACTGGTGCTTTCATTACCTGCGGCCAAAGCAAACTTAACTACAGAAGATGCATTGATAACAGCATCGTTCAATGCTTGTGAAAAACCACCACCAAGACTCATATTGGCAACATCGCCAACAGATCCATTCGCAGCAACGTGATCTACACCGGCAATTACACCAGAATTAGATCCACTACCACGACCGCTTAATACTTTCACGGGAATAACCGTTGCTCCTGCAGCCACACCAATAACACCAATATTGTTGTCAATAGCGGCTACTGTACCTGCAACGTGCGTACCATGTCCGTTACCATCGGTAGCAAGATTAGCATCCTTACCTCTTGTAAATGCATTATAACCACGACTTACATCTACGTTAAGGTCTGCATGATCCGCTTGAATACCACTATCGATAATCCAAGCAACACCTGAGCCATTATAGGTTGCTCCACCGTTAACACGGGTAATACCCCAAGGAGTTTCCTGAGGGTCGGTGCCACCACCACCTCCTCCACTACCTGGACCTTTTCCTGGAGGCGGTGCAAGTGTAAACATTTGATCTTTTTCTATATAAGCAACACGACTATCATTAGCGACTGAAGTTGCCTGTTCTTTACTCATTTTTACAGATACACCCATTAAGGTTTTACTGTACACGTGATCAATGGCATCTCCCTTTAATTGGGCGCCGTTAAACACCTTAGCGGCAATATCACGCACGGCACTTTTTGAGGCGGTGTAATCACCCGCTGATTTTGAAGTAACATCACCGGTAACTTTTTGATCAAAGACAACGATATAAGATCCTTCAATTTCATAACTATCTTGATTGTAAACAACTGATTCAATCGATTCTGGGAGAACGTTTTGAGGAACTATAGTTTCTGTTGGATTTTGAGAATCATCTGTACAAGAAATTAAGAACACTCCGGCACTGGCAACAACGGCCATGCTTCTGAAAAAAGTACTTTTCATATAATTAATGGTTTTAAAGATTTGGTATAATTTACTAATATTATGTTAAAAACATTATATTTATAACTATAACTGTATAAAAATTTATATTAATAACAATTATATAAAGTTTTCTTTGTGTAATTGTCGGCAAAATGAATGTGTTGATGATAAAATGGAAAGGGCTATAGAATTTGTATCAATCAACTTAGCGTTTAATGAATTTCAATTTATAGTTGCAAACCAACAAGAAGATTATGTGATATAATCGGGCATAAAAAAAGCGGGATGAGTATCCCGCTTTATATAAAAAATATAGCTATTATCAATCTTCTAATGTAAGTTCAAAATCAAGAACTGTTTTATTAGCCGCGTCTATTTGTACGTTATCTGCAGTTTGCATGATATAACCTTCCTTTTCTACTTCAACGGTATATGATCCTGCATCTAATCCCATAAGCATATAACTGCCATCAACATCAGAAAATGTTGTTGTATTCAGTGTATCTGCAACGAAAACAGCTATTTGAGCACCTTCAACACCTAAAAGTGTTTCTTCTTGTAATTCAGTAACAATTCCTGCAAGTGTGCCTGCGGTAGACATGTTACTTGCTTTAATAACTGGTTTAAAGTTAAAGCCAGTAATATTTTGTGTTCCACCTTTTGCCACAAACGATCTACTAACGTCAAAGTCCAATAAAAGATCAGATGTTAATCCGCCACTTACGTTCAAACCAGGTTTGATAAAAATTTTGATTCCTGATTGTGATCCGCTTGGAACTTTAAGGTCATAGGTAGTACCATCTTTAAGAACTACGTTTATTCCTTCTACATAAACACGTATTAGGTCATAGGTGCCAACAGGTACATCAATATCTGCCAAATTTTTGGTAACCCCGTTGGTAAGCTCTAAGAGATTTACTTGTACCTCTTCTTCCATAAGAACAATAAATGGGTTATCTCCATCTGTTTCTACGGTTGTACTGGTACTATCGATCATTTCGTCGTCTAGATTTATATCACCTTTATATCTGGCATCGACTTTGAAAATAGTTACATTGGCTTCTGCCACCAAATCATGGGGAAAAGGAGCGTCGGTCAACTTAACCGATAGTCTGCCATAATCACTTGTAACCTCATTGTCATCTGAGCAACTCATCATTAGCGTGCTTAGGGTAATAATTGCAATAGCGAGAATGTTAGATTTCATAAATTTCATTTTTATCAATTTGTAGGTTTAACTTAAAAAATTAATATATACGCTAGGTAAACAACTAAGAACGAAAGAACCCTACTTCTAATTTTAACTATTCGACGAACTACTTGTTTTCAATTGTGAAAATGCATTTATAAAAAAGGTATTTGAAATAAAAAAGCTGGACTTTTTGGCTTGAAATAAGCTGACTTTCAAAAACCTCTAAAATTTTCAGCTAAAATGACTTGAAGTTTTTTTTGTAGAGTTACTATATTATTATTTGAGTTTAATAATACAATCTAAAATCTAGTAGTTTGCAGACATTGTAATGCCTTTGGTGTAATTCTTCTACAACTTCGAACATATCATCATCTTCTTTAAATAAGTTAAAGAATGCCTTATCAAGGTTAGCGCTACTTACTCCGTTAAATGCATTGCCATAACCAGACACAGCTTTTGCGCCAGTGATATCTAAAAAGTATTGCGATTCCTCTTCGTCTAAATCTAGAATTTTTGCATTGGAGAAATGTAAAATCTTTCCTTTTAATCGTCCTTCAAATAGCTCTGCAATTTCCTGTAAGGTATAATAGTAATCGTTTAAGCAAATACTGTTGGCTTCACCATGCATCACCAAATAGATGATTTCATAGTCCTTAAAATTGTGATCATCTAAGACCAGGGCATTTAAGCTATCTTCTAATCCTTCAATGGTATCACAGGTTTTGTAGATACTTGCTATGCCGTATTTCATAGCCAGTTGCTCCAAGCTTTCTTGAGCCTCGGTAACCTTATTCGTTTCTATGTCTTGAACGCCTTCTAAACAATAAATGAAGTTTTCTTCATCTGTAAATTGCTCTTGGGGTAATTGATTTCTTTTCTCTAGCAATATGCTGTAATTATATGAACTACAAAATTACAGCAACGCTTTTATTTTTTTAGCGTTTTTAGATAAAATTAGCAATGAAAATACTAGGGTTAATGATAAGTCTTATATGATAAGTATGGTATAATTGCTGATCTTTTCATAAAACGATTGTAGCTATAAATAAATCAACATTCTGAAGTTTAAAAGCACATTTTCGTCTTCAAATTCTTACATTAGCGAAGTAAACTTTAGGAGTAGCTATTTCATAGTTTGAGAAATATCCTTAGAACCTGATTTGATTAATATCAACGTAGGGAAAAGTTATCAGGATCAACAACCTGTACTTTCCTTTTTTCATTTCATTATTTACTCTTTCTGTTTACATCAAAATTAAAATCATTGTTGCGTTTTACGCATTGATAACCTAATGGAAAAGATGATACATATTAAAGTAAACAACAGCACTCACCTATTCAAGCCGAACACTACATTAGATGAAATCATTAAAGGATTGGATATTTCTGTCAACGGAATAGCCGTGGCGGTAAATGAGAACATAATTACCAAAACAGAGTGGCATACAAAAACACTGAACGAGAGCGATGAAGTATTGGTCATTAGAGCTACCCAAGGTGGTTGAAAATCAAGCTTTCTATTCCCGTATTACCCACATGAAGCAAGAGAATTTCCATTACAATACTTAAATCACAAAAATGATCGTATTAATAGCACCAGAAAATGATATCCCGCACGAAATTGAAATACTTCATCAGTTATTTCAACAAGGTTTGGCATATTATCATTTGAGAAAACCATTTAAAGACTATCAAGAGCATTGCGGTTATTTAAATCAAATAGATACTAAATATCACAATAGAATTGTAGTACACCTTTTTCATGAGTTGATCAATGCATATGATTTAAAAGGCGTGCATTTTCAAGAGCAAAAAAGAATAGACCATATTGATAATCCCGGTCAGTATTTTAAAAGTTTAGATATGTACGGTAAGACTATAAGTTCTTCTTTTCACGATCCAAAGGTATTAGAAGATTGTGAATTTGAATTTGATTATCATTTACTGAGTCCCGTGTTTTCTTCCATCTCTAAAGAAGGATATGAAGGAAAAGGTTTCGATGTCAACTCTAGTGAAAAGCTAATCGTGGGCATGGGCGGTATTTCCGATAAAACAGTACAACAAACACTAAAGCTCGGTTTTAAAGGTATTGGTGTCTTAGGTGGCGTTTGGAATATGGAAAACCCTGTTGAAAGCTTTGTAGCCTTGAAAAAGAAATATGAAGCGGCATGGATTGAACAGAAGAAAACAGCTAGTAGAAATAGCATGAATTAAGCTTTTAAGTAAAGAATCTAAATGATACCAACATTACATTATATATCACAAGGCAGTTCCCCAAAAGAACACTTAGAAAATATTCAGAAAGCGTGTTCTTCTGGAGCGGAATTGGTGCAATTGCGTTTAAAAAACCAGCCAGAAAAAGTAGTACTTGAAACAGCACAACAAGCACGAGAAATAACATCGAAGTTTCAGGCACTATTAATCATTAACGATCACTATAAAATTGCCGCTGCGGTAAAAGCAGACGGTGTGCATTTAGGCAAATTAGACTCCTGCCCTACTACGGCAAGAAAAGAGCTGGCTTCTTGGCAACTCATTGGTGGCACTGCTAATACATTGGAGGATTGTAAAAACTTGATCCATAAAAAAGTAGATTATATAGGTTTGGGACCTTTTAGGTTTACGAAGACCAAAGAGAATTTGAGTCCCGTTTTGGGTATAAACGGTTATTTGACCATACTCAAAGAACTCAAAACAGCTATACCTGTAATTGCCATTGGTGGTATTATTATAGATGATGTTTCAGAACTAATGAAAACAGGTATTCACGGTATCGCTATTTCTGGTGAAATAACACGCAATTTTAATAGCATTCCAGATTTTAAGAAACGCATCAATGATGGCGAAATAGTAGAAGAACGTTGGATATCCGAAGAAAAAAGAAAATAAGATGTTACAGATAGCAGATAAGAAATTTAGCTCAAGATTGTTTACGGGAACGGGAAAATTTAGCTCCTCGCAAGTAATGAAAGAAGCCATACTGGCATCAGAAAGTGAATTGGTGACCGTGGCCTTAAAACGGGTAGATGTTGGTGATGCTCAAGATGATATATTAAGCCATTTAAATCATAATCGCATTAATTTATTACCCAACACATCGGGAGTTCGTACTGCAAAGGAAGCTGTTTTTGCTGCTCAATTATCTCGTGAAGCGTTAGCGACCAATTGGGTGAAATTAGAAATACATCCCGAGCCAAAATATCTGCTTCCCGATCCCATAGAAACTCTGAAGGCTGCGGAAGAGCTTGTTAAACTAGGTTTTGTGGTTATGCCTTATATACATGCGGATCCCGTTTTGTGTAAACGTTTAGAGGAAGTTGGTGTGCAGTGTGTAATGCCTTTAGGTGCACCCATAGGAAGTAATAAAGGATTAAGAACACAAGAATTTTTAGAGATTATCATAGATCAAAGCAATGTGCCTGTTATTGTAGATGCCGGTATTGGTGCCCCTTCACATGCAGCCTTTGCAATGGAGCTAGGTGCAGATGCCGTTTTGGTAAATACGGCCATAGCTGTTTCTCAAAATCCTGTAGCAATGGGCATTGCATTTAAAATGGCGGTAGCAGCGGGCAGAATGGCTTTTGAAGCGAAACTGGCACCTATAGTGCATAAAAAAGCCGAAGCAAGTAGTCCCTTAACCAGTTTTTTGAATTAGAAGATTATGAGCAGTTTCAAAGACCAATTCGATACTTACAATTGGGATGATACCCTAGCCAGTATTTTTTCTAAAACAGAGCACGATGTGTTGCGCGCTTTAAGTAACACAAAACGAGATTTAGAGGACTTTAAAGCTTTGATATCGCCTGCTGCCAAACCCTATTTGGAGCAAATGGCGCAATTGAGTCGCAAATTGACCAAGAAACGCTTTGGGAATACCATACAAATGTATTCGCCCATGTATTTAAGTAACGAATGCCAGAACATTTGTACCTACTGCGGCTTTAGCATGACCAATAAAATTCCACGTAGAACCTTGACCGACGCTGAAATTTTAAAAGAAGTAGCGTATATAAAATCTAAAGGCTATGACCATATTTTATTGGTTACGGGAGAAGCCAATAAAACCGTTGGTGTAGATTACTTCAATAATGCCTTGCAATTAATTCGTTCTAAATTTTCAAATATCACTATAGAGGTACAACCCTTATTGCAAGATGAATATGAGCTGTTAATTGAAAATGGACTGTATGCCGTTTTGGTATATCAAGAAACCTACCATAGAGAGGAGTATAAAAAGCACCACCCGAAAGGCAAGAAATCTAATTTCGATTTTAGGCTAGATACACCAGACCGATTGGGCAAAGCCGGAATTCACAAAATAGGATTGGGCGCATTGTTCGGGTTAGAAGATTGGCGTGCAGATAGCTTTTTTACGGCATTGCATTTAAAGTATTTACAGAAGACGTATTGGAAAACGAAGTACTCCATATCGTTTCCTAGATTAAGACCCCATTCAGGCGGCTTAGAACCAAAGGTTGAAATGACAGACCCAGATTTGGTGCAGCTCATCTGTGCCTTTAGGTTATTAGATGAAGATGTAGAACTCTCCATGTCTACCCGTGAAAGTGAAGTGTTTAGAAATAATATTGTGAATTTGGGCATTACCTCCATAAGTGCAGAGTCTAAAACCAACCCTGGTGGGTATGCCGTAGCACCAGAATCTTTAGAGCAATTTGAAATATCAGATGAAAGACCAACAGAAGACATCACCGCCATGTTAAAAAGTCAAGGTTTAGATGTGGTTTGGAAAGATTGGGCTAATAATTGGCAACACTAAAAGCTGTTTTTGGTGATACTAAGAAATCAACTTAGTTCACCGTTTTGTGAGTGTATTACGCTATGGAAAATTTTGAGCAAAAAAAAGTCTCTGTATACTAATTAGCTATGGACTAATTAAGGTATACAGAGATGCCCTTTAAGAAGTAAACTTATTTTTTCAATTTCTACTTTAAGATGAAAAATAAGTCTGTAATAAAATGCTACTATTATTTATATAAACGATTGTTTATAGATGAATTACTTTTTTGGAACAATGCTTCAATAGCTATAATTGTGATTTATATTTATAATTTTTTATAATAATCTATTAATGAAATACTTATATTGGTATATAATATATTTAAAACCTTATTCAAGTTTGTTACCTTTACATAAAATTTAAAAGAATAAATTGAGGCAATTTGATTACATAAAAGAAATAGCAAAGTATGGTCTTGAAAATGACCAAGAAAGTCTATTGACAGTAATTAATGAGCTTGTTGAACATTCTAAAAAGACTAAAAAGGTGAATTTTGCAATTCAATTGCAATCTATTATTAAAGAGTCAATGCGTCAACAAAGTGCGAATAGCTTAACAAAAGTAGGCTCAGATTCATATCAGCAACGTCAGGATGATCGTGACTTGCATGATCTAATTCTAGAAAAAATAACTTCAGATTATTCTTTAGAAAACATTGTTGCTGATGATGTGGTAATGGGAGAATTAAAACATTTCATTGAAGAGCACGAAAAAATTGAATTACTACAAAACTTCAAACTTCCAGTTTCTAACAAACTATTATTACATGGACCATCTGGTTGTGGAAAAACATTAGCTTCTTATATCATTGCAGGAGAATTAAAAAAAATGATGGTTGTTGTTAATTTAGGAGCAATAGTTTCTTCTAAATTGGGTGAAACTAGTAAAAATCTTTCAAAGATATTTAGGAAGGCAGCACTTGAAGACTGTATTATCTTTATTGATGAATTTGATAGTTTAGGAAAGGTACGTGATTACAGTCAAGATCATGGAGAAATGAAACGTGTGGTTAATACCATACTTCAGTTATTTGATTATTTACCTCAAAGTAGTATTGTAATTGCTGCGACTAATCAGAAGGAAATGCTAGACTCTGCGTTAACAAGAAGATTTGATAGTATCATAGGTTTTTCATTACCAAATACTGAACAAATTAAAAATCTTGTTGAGTTAACATTAAGCAAGAGCGGTTTTATATTAAGTAATAAAAGAGAAGGAACAAAGATTATGAAACTGTGTGAAGGTTTATCTTACTACAGCATTCAAAAAACGCTTATTACTGCCTTAAAGCGTAGTTTATTCAAGCAAAGTAATAAAGATGTAAAATCCATTACTAAAATTGATAGTCAAATTTGGAAAGCTCTTGTGATTGCAGAAAAAAAATCTCTTGAGATTACCTCTTAAACTTCTCCTTCTAAATCTGCTTCAGCTTCGGCTACATTAATAACTTCAACATTGTTTATTGCTCTTAATTCGTCATATAGGCGACCTGTATTTGCTCTTACCGTTTCTTCAATATTAAGAACTAGTGAGAAATTAAATTCTGTTGGGTAATTCTCAATCTGGGATGCCATAATTTGATTTGACAATAGAGCTTGTACAGCTAATTTAAAAGTTTTTCCTTCACTTCGAAGTTGTGCAACATCAACATTAAATTCAATTTTTTGAACATTACTATAAGGTGCTGGAGTAGATTTGTCTCTTGCAGATTGAGACCAGCTTAATGTGGTGCGCAACTTTGAATTTAGCACTCGTTGTACTCGGTTAATATCATCTGAAGAATGATTCTTGAAAATACTAAATGCCATATGTACAGGACAATATGTTAATTGATTGTGCTGTAAGGGTAAAAAACTAAAGCATAATGTAGCTGTTATTTTAAGTACCCGATTAGTCTTACCAAGACTTGTTGAAATTAGGTAGTCAGGAAAGTTTACAGGATATATCTTTTGTTCACCGCTTTGGATACTGTCTTCCAATATCATTGTTGCGCTATTCTCATCTGAAAAAATAGTCTTATCAGCATCAATAAGTCCGTAGCCAGAAGTTCTATTTAGTAAAGGTTTGTTTACATCTGGATATACTATGTTTTTTAAAGATGCTCCATTAATTATCAAGGCTTTTAATGTTTGTGATTTTAAATCTGGATAAACAATTTTAAGTTTTGCAGCAAGATTAGCCGTCAGTGGTGCTGCTAGACTTGTACCTACTTGTTTTGTATATCCTAAAGCTGGGTTGGATGATAATACAGACATAGCTGCATTATCCATAAAATCTATTGTGGTAGGATTGTAGAATCCATAATCTCCACCACCTTCGATAACATCTGGTTTAAAAAGATTTTTATTACTTTTCTTAACAGAATATATGGCAGTAAGGTCAATATGATCTGTTCTAGAATAGATAGCAGGAAATTCTTTACCTGATGCGATACCGTTAAACGCACCATCATATAAACCATCTGCGGCTGCGCCTACAGTCATATTATTCATTGAGTCAGCTGGCGTATTTAAGTTAGTATGTTCATTATTGAAATAATTTAAGTCATAATCAACATTTTCATTCATTGCTTGAATATTATTCCCAATACTAATAAAAATTAGGCTATCAGTTTCGTATGCAAATTTATCCAGTTCGTATGTGTAATTAGAGAACGCTTCGTTCGTTTTCTTATGAGTTTTATAACAAATTGTTAAGACGAAAATACCTAATTGAGGGTATTTTTCTTTCGCTTTATAAAGCAACTCAATCACCTTTTTTTCAGAAAGATAGCCATCACCACTGCCGATTAATTTAATAGATAGCAACTTAGCGTCTGCGGTTATTTCACCTTCAAAGTTATTACTATGATTGTGTCTTCCTAATGCTGCTAATGCTGCTACCATTGTACCGTGCCCATCATTACCACAATCATCAATTAATGGATTACCATCTAATGTAAAAGTATCATCTCGTAGCGTAATACTGGCTAGTGGAGTTTGCATACTTATTCCAGTATCCAATATTCCAATTAAAGGAAGTTCCTCATTTGCATTCGCTATTTCAAAACCGAAATCTCTACTAGGAATATTATAAACACCTGGTCGTACAACTCCAGAAAGGGAAGACGTTATGCTCTCTATGACATCAAAATTTTGCGCAATAGCAATAAGCTCATCTAGTGTAGCATCATAAAGCTCTAATCTATGTGTTTCTCTATTAATTTCGTATGAAATTTGATGAAGTGTTAAGTAAGATTCTAGCGCATCAAGAATACCTTTTTCAATTACTGGACTAGCTGGTAGTTCAATTGTCTTAAGCACAACTACGTTTCCTATGTTTTCTGCACTTACTTGTAAAACATCACTTAACGTAAGAAGCTTAAAATTTTTCACAAAAAGTATATTCTTATTAAAATCAGTTTCTGTATTGTCGTCTAAACCTCTATTGATTAAGCCTTCAATACTAGAAATAAATACCTGAAATTTATCTCGATCTGCAATAGAAAATAACGCTGTTCTATTAAAATTGGTGAAGCTTACACCTTCAAGTCCAAAAGTATTGTACCATATACTGTAGTACTTTTCTAAATGAAACTGTCCCATAAAGTCTACTTCTAAATAATCTACATCAAAAGGAACATCAATTGTCTCATCTTTTACAGCTGCTTTTACTTCTAAGTCACTCCGATAAGATCTTAAATCTTCCTTAAACGTTCTAGCCATAAATATATAATTTGGCTCTATATTGGCTTCATCTTCATTTTCTCCAAAACCGTAATTAAACTTTACTTGTCCAGATTCTTCTAGCTGTTTATCTGCATTTATTCGTAAATGGTTTTTGATTGGCATCTTTAACTTTTAGTATTTAATTTAAAGCTAACTAAGTTAACTATCATTCTATTAATTGGTATGAAATTTTATCAGAAGTATAATAGGTTGTTTTATGCTGATAAGTTTTCTGTTTTATTAAAAGATTATTTTTCTTCTTTTAGTCTTTGACAAAATTTACAAGCTTCAGCAATTTTCTTCGTTTTTGATTTTAAACTCTAACTAATAAATGTATCGAGTTACCAAAGTTATTTGTTACGGGTTTCCGTAATCATTAAAAATAATGTTGTAACCCCTATTAACATAGACTTTTAATCTTAATAAATTTCGAGTCATGTGACAAGAAAGTTTACAACCCTCCCTACGTCTAAAACACAGAAGTGCTTATCACAACCACAATTAGACGAAACCTATGAATTCTATTTTCCATGATGGGCAATTAGCGGTACAAAAAATAGCCGGTGAAGAAGACATTGCCATACAAAAAAATTAAATTACACAATACATCCGTAACTTTGCCAACTCAAACACTACAACAATTACACCCGAAAATATGGACATGATTATCCCTAAACTACATTACATACCAAAAGGAAACTCACCAAAAGAGGTATTGGAAAATATACAAAAGGCGTGTACTTCTGGTATAGAATTAGTGCAGTTAGGTTTAGAAAATGTTTCTGAAAAGAAATTTTTAAAAATTGCAGAAGAGGCTAGAGAAATCACTTCTCATTTTCAGACGCGGTTAATCATTGAGAATCAGTTTAAGATTGCACATACCATTAAAGCAGATGGTGTTGTATTAGATAAAACAGCTACCTCCCCTACCGAGATACGAAAACTGCTATACACTTGGCAAATGATCGGTGGTACGGCAAACACCTTGCAAGAGGCAGAAACACTATTGACCAAGGAAGTTGATTATATCAATTTAGGTCCGTTTAAAGCGAGTACCAACGAAGAAGATAAGAGTCCGGTTTTAGGTTTAAATGGGTATATGTTACTAGTTGAAGCTTTACAAACCGAAACTCCAATTATTGCTTTTGGTGGTATTACTACGGCAGATGTGAAAGGGTTATTAGAAGCAGGAGTATCTGGCATTGCGGTATCGGAAGAAATCACGAGCAATTTTGATAGTATAAAGACATTTCACCAATTACTGCAAGCATCTTCAACTGCAGAGCAGCGACATACATTCGAATAAAAAAAATAGCGCTTATAAGCGCTATGGTATATGTTTATGATATAAGTAAGTTATACGAAATTACATAACAGTACCATTGTCTAACCAACGTTGTAACAAAGCATCATTATGAGAAATGGCTACGAGATGAAATTTAGTAAAACGATTAAAAACGCGTGATTCTTTAAGAGTTTCCATACAAACAGACACCGGATTAAGATAGTTGGAGTGTATTAAGAAAAGTTCGCCCTCCCGTTTTAAAAGATAGCCCACATGCCCCTCATCAAAACCTATAAAATAAAGTCCCTCTTGGGTTAATGTATCTATCTCTTCAAATGCTTTTTCATGGGTTTCTTGTTCCACTTGGGTAATTACCGAACCACAACTTATCATTTTAGCCTCGTCTATGGGCGATTTTTGAGCCAATTTATATCGGTTGATATTCATACCCATATCTCGCAGCGTAGTTGATATAAAATAACCACATGCAATTTTACCTTCATTAGGGGTAGCAGTATGTCCGCCAAAACTCCACGGAGTACCATACCAGTGCGGTATAATTTTATCTACCAGTTGATCGGCAAAAGCTGTTTTAATATGATCAATAGAAATATTACCTGCCCGTAAATCTTCTTTTAAACGCAACCGAAGTTGATGGGAATCTTCTTTAGTACTGGCATAAGAATCAGCGATAGAATCTGATGCTATGTTGAGCACAAGTGTTTTTTCTTTCTTAAAATTAGTTGATTTCAATACAGGAGTAGTTCTTACAGCAGCAGTGCTATGATGCATCACCCTATTTGTTTTAGGTGAGATATCATTAGAAAAGCCAAAAGAAAGAAGTATCGAAAAAAGAAACATAGGTTACAATAGATTTAGGGATAAGATACTATTATTAGAACGTATTAGTACTGAGTAAATTACATATAAAAAGTTAAAGTTTTATGATGCTTTTTATGCGTTGGTTAAACGCTTAAGTTCACTGCCCACCAAACATCATAATCTCTAGGTACTAGTGGTCGGTAACTCTGAAAACCTTGATCCGCAATTCGGAGTCCGGTAATTAC
>TARA_R110002033_G_scaffold78136_3_pt1 | contig 22952 bp, 26 predicted proteins | sample TARA_R110002033 | Tara Oceans TARA_R110002033 (sample SAMEA4397051) | marine metagenome | biome: Polar Biome; feature: [SRF] surface water layer (ENVO:00010504); material: water (ENVO:00002006), including particulate matter (ENVO:01000060) such as... | depth 5 m
ATTGGTTCATCCTAAAAAGAATAATAGTAAGAAGAAAAAGAAAAGACGAAAGAGTAAAAAGAAGTAGGCAATAGCCAATATATAAAACATTAAGCCCTCACAAGTTATTAGAACTCGTGAGGTTTTTTTTTAGATATGGAATACAGTTACTTCAATATACTCTTCACAATTTTTAAATGGTGATTGGTATGTGCATCCAAGAAACGGATAACTCTAGATTTGTTAACGTTACCAAATAAAGGATGTTTAAAATAAGCATTTTTATTTAAGTTTGGAATTACTTCTATATGATCTCTAGCTTCTGCTAATTGTGTTTTAATGTCATCGATTAATATCGTCTCGGAAGGTGTCACATGCTTTGGTGCCTTTGCTTTACCTCTAGGTATATATTTTAGTGCAAACACAATACGTCCCATCATAGAAAAGTTATCTACATAAGTACTAGGTTCAGAACTCTTCATACTTATTAAAACATTATTAATTACTTTTAAGCTATGATCTAAATGCCAAGACACATTAACTTTTGAAACCTTAGAGTTCATAGCCTCACTATTCGGTAAATAACTCTCAATATCATTTAATGCCTTTTGTAAAACTGCAATATCTAATGTCTTCATTCTGGTTAATTTTATCGAAAGATAATTAAAATAAAAACCCTCACATTTCTGTAAGGGTTTAAATCTATATATCTAAAAGCAAAGTGCTTCTAATAATCGAATAATCTAGTAACGATAGTGCTCAGGTTTATAGGGACCTTCAACTGTTACACCGATATAATCAGCTTGGTAATCTTTTAACTCAGTAAGCTCAACACCAATTTTCTCTAAGTGTAATTTAGCTACTTTTTCATCTAAATGCTTTGGTAACATATATACATCGTTTCCGTATGCTTCTTTGTTGTTCCAAAGTTCAATTTGTGCTAAAGTTTGGTTTGTAAATGAGTTACTCATTACAAAACTTGGGTGACCTGTTGCACAACCTAAATTTACTAAACGTCCTTCGGCAAGTAAAATAATATCTTTACCGTTAATGTTGTATTTATCAACTTGAGGTTTAATGGTATCCTTAGTATGACCATGCTTCTCGTTTAACCATCCAACTTGGATTTCGTTATCAAAGTGACCAATATTTGCAACAATAACTTTATCTTTCATTGCTTCAAAATGCTCAGCTCTTACGATATCTTTATTTCCTGTTGTTGTAATAATGATATCAGAGTTGGCAACTACAGTTTCTAATTTCTTTACTTCAAAACCGTCCATTGCAGCTTGTAATGCACAAATTGGGTCGATTTCAGTAACAGTAACAATAGAACCTGCACCTTTAAAAGAAGCAGCAGTACCTTTACCAACATCACCATAACCACAAACAGTTACACGTTTTCCTGCTAACATAATATCTGTTGCTCTACGAATGGCATCTACTGCAGATTCTTTACAACCATATTTGTTATCGAATTTGGATTTAGTAACCGAATCATTAACGTTAATTGCTGGCATTGGTAATGTTCCATTTTTTACACGCTCGTAAAGTCTGTGAACTCCAGTTGTAGTCTCTTCAGACAAACCGTTAATTCCGTCAGCTAATTCTGGGTACCTATCTAAAACCATATTAGTTAAATCACCACCATCATCTAAAATCATATTTAATGGTTTTCTATCTTCTCCAAAGAATAAGGTTTGCTCAATACACCAATCAAATTCTTCTTCCGTCATGTCTTTCCATGCGTACACAGCAGTTCCTGCATCTGCAATTGCAGCAGCAGCTTGATCTTGAGTTGAGAAAATATTACAAGAACTCCAAGTAACTTCTGCTCCTAAAGCTTGTAATGTTTCAATTAAAACAGCAGTTTGAATCGTCATATGTAAACATCCTGCGATACGTGCTCCTTTTAATGGCTGTGTATTTTTGTATTCTTCACGTAAACTCATTAAACCTGGCATTTCTGCTTCGGCTAAATTAATTTCTTTTCTTCCCCAAGCCGCAAGCGACATGTCTTTTACCTTATTTGGTACGTAAGCAACAGTTTTTGTACTCATCTTCTTTTTCTTAGTTTTATATATTATGAAACACCTTTGGGTTTAGCACTTAAATAGTTAAATTCGCCTATAAATAAATACCAACTTCGCCAAAGGCGCTGCAAAGATAATCAATAACATTCAGAATACTAAATGCCACTATACAAATCCATTAGTGTAAACTCACAAACTACTGTTAAAATCTGGAAGATAGAAGAATCGTATGATGTTCTATTTGAACCCTTAGACTTAAAACCGCAAAGTTTATCTCGTGTTTTGAGCATGAAAAGTGAGTTACATCAACGTGGTTTTTTAAGTGTTAGACATTTGTTGCGTGAGTTCGGTTATACCGATCAAGATTTGTTTTATGACGATAATGGAAAACCACATCTTAAAGATGGTAAACATATTTCCATTACACATTCGTTTACATTCTCTGGTGTTATTGTTAGCGATAAAGAAGTTGGAATTGATATTGAAAAGCGACGCGATAAAATCGTTAAAATTGCTCATAAATTTGTAGATTATGAGTTTAATTACATCAAACCTACAGACAAAGATTACATTAATAGACTTACTATAATTTGGGGAATTAAAGAATCCTTGTATAAGCTTTTTGCAACACCAGGAATGCTATTTAATAAGCATTTTTTAGTCATTCCTTTTATGATGAAAGATGACGAAACCGTTGCTTGGATTGATTACAATAACAAGAAATACAGATACAATACAGCCTTTTTTGAATTTGATGAATTTATGTGCGCATACGTAGTTCCATAATGAAGAACGTCTATCAAAATATAAACACATCCATAGCAAAAAACGAAAAACTACTTGCTGTATTAATTGACCCAGATAAGATGATACTCGCAAATGTTTCGGGTTTTATCTCAAAGGTGAATCAATCTATTGCAACTCATATTTTTGTTGGAGGAAGTGATGTTAACGAGGGTTTAACTGAAACTTTAGTCCTAGAAATAAAAAAACACGCAACATTACCAGTGATTTTGTTTCCTGGTGATGTTACTCAAATTACAGATAAAGCGGATGGTATTTTATTTTTGTCTTTAATTTCAGGCAGAAATCCAGACTATTTAATTGGCAAACATGTAGAGGCTATTTCAAAATTAAGAGATTCAAATCTAGAAGTAATTTCAACAGGCTATATACTTATTCAGAACGGAAAGCAAACTTCTGTAGAACGTGTAAGTCAAACAAAACCCATTGAACGAGATCAGGTTCAACAAATTGTGGACACAGCAAAAGCAGGAGAACTATTGGGTATGAAACTCATTTATCTTGAAGCTGGTAGTGGAGCAACACATGCCATTGAACCTTATATTATTTCTGAAGTAAAACAAGAATTGAGTATACCACTCATTGTTGGTGGCGGCATAAGAACTAAAACAGAAATAGAATTGGCTTACAAAGCTGGAGCCAATTTAATTGTTATTGGAACAGCTTTTGAAACAGATGAAACATTTTTTGACCATTTACGGAGGTAAATTGTGACAATTAACTTGATTTAGCATCTTATAAATAGAATATTAATTGAAAATAAAATTCCGAATTCTCGGAAATCAACCATGGAAATATCAGTAGACTTAACACTTTCGCCTTTACAAAATGATTACGAAAAACATGTGATTAACTTTATAAAAGCATTACGTGATTCTCCTTTTAAAGTTTTAGAAAACCCTTTAAGTACGCAGATATTTGGGGACTATGACGCGCTCATGCCATTTTTAAATCAGGAAATAAAACGGTCTTTTGAAGCTGTTGACATTTCGGTATTAACTATGAAGGTGGTTAAAACAAATAGAAGCGATTATGAACCACATTTTTGATTTCTTCTTCGGTCAGTATACCGATTATCAAACTACAGATATCGTTTTAGAAATTGTTGCTGTCATTTTTGGTTTTCTGTCAGTTTGGTTTTCTAAAAAGAACAATATTTTGGTGTTTCCAACAGGAATGATAAGTACTTGCATTTTTGTGTATTTATTGCTAAAATGGCAACTTTTAGGTGACATGATGATTAATGCTTATTATTTTATAATGAGTGTATTTGGATGGTACATCTGGACGCGTAAAGTAGATGCTAAACATGAAACACCAATCTCTAGAACAACCCAAAAAGAAAAGAAAATAAGTATAGCTATATTTTTAGCAACACTAGTTTTTGTTTTTGTAGTATACAAAACCTTTGACAAATGGAATGGTTGGGTTGCCTATGTAGATACCATTACAACCGCTACCTTTTTTGTTGGAATGTGGTTAATGGCAAAACGAAAAATAGAAAACTGGATTTATTGGATTATAGGTGACCTCATCTCTATTCCTCTATACTTTTATAAAGGATTTACATTTACGAGTTTCCAATATTTAGGATTTACAGTGATTGCCATATTTGGATATTTAGCATGGAAAAAAAGCTTAGACAACAGTCTTCAAACTGCATAAAAGTGGTTTTATTTGGTCCTGAATCAACAGGAAAAACAACATTATCTCGCCAACTGGCAAGACATTTTAATTCTGTTTGGGTACCTGAACACGCAAGAGCGTACCTACAAGACAAATGGAATAATGAGCGTAAAACTTGCGAGCCTAAAGATTTACTACCTATAGCCATTGGGCAAATGAAGTTAGAAAATAATTTGGCTCAAAAAACAGATTCCGTTTTAATTTGTGACACCGATTTACTTGAAACTAAAGTATATAGCGAAGCCTATTACCAAGGTACATGTGACCCGATTTTAGAGACATATGCTCTAAAAAACTTTTATAACCTCTACTTTTTAACCTATATTGACACGCCTTGGGAAGCTGATGACCTCAGAGACAAGCCTGATGAAAGAGAACGTATGTTCAAGGCTTTTGAAAATGCTTTAAAAACCTACAATAAACCGTATGTAATACTAAAAGGAAATAAAAAGGAACGACTAGAGACCGCTATAAAACATATAGACAAACTATTAGAGAACAAAACATAAATTGAATTGCCCAAAAAATTAACAAATCTTAACACATGAAATTTTCTAAAAAAGACATAAAACAAATAGAATCCAAAGGTTTAAGCCAAGAAGAGGTTTTAAAACAAATAGACCTTTTTAAAACTGGGATTCCGTTTACAAACATATCTGAAGCTGCAACTATTGGTAGTGGAATTATTGCACTAAATGATGAAAGCATAAATGAGTTTGTAGAGCTTTTTGAATCTGAAAAAGATAATAAGTCTCTATTAAAATTTGTGCCTGCATCTGGAGCAGCAACAAGAATGTTTAAATTTTTATTTCAATTTGTTAGCCAATATAATTCTAAGGAGCAGTCTCTAAATTCATATATCAATAAAAATAAAATAAAGGAATTGTCTCTTTTTATGGTTGGGATGGAAAAATTTCCGTTTTACAGACAAATACTAGAACTCCTTAAATCTAAGGGGATAAAGTTTGAAGCTTTAACAAATCAAGAAAAAGTTTGGCTTTTTGCTAAAACAATGTTAGATGAAAACGAATTAAATTTTGGAAATCAACCGAAAGGAATATTACCGTTTCATGAGTATAAAAAAGACCATGTTTCTACAGCTTTTGAAGAGCATTTGTATGAAGCAGCAATGTATGCTTCGTCAAAAGGTTTGGCTAAATTACACTTTACAATTTCAGAAATTCATAAAGATAAATTCACAGAAGAATTTAAAAATATTCAGAAAAACATTGAACAAAACACAGGTGTTACTTTTGATATTTCGTTTTCTTACCAACAACAATCAACAGATACTATTGCTGTAACTTTAAAGAATAAACCCTTTAAAGAAACTGATGGTTCTCTATTATTTAGACCCTCCGGTCATGGTGCATTAATAAAAAATCTTAATGCCTTAGATTCAGATATTATTTTTGTAAAAAATATAGACAACGTAGTCGTTTACAAATACAAAGAAGAGGTTGCTAAATACAAAAAAGTATTAGCTGGTATTCTTATTAAACTTCAATCTAAAACATTCGAATATTTACATGTATTAGACACAGACGATATCTCAGAATCAACATTTAAAACCATAGAAGACTTTTTAACTTCAGGCTTAAATATTAAAATATCTGATGAGTATAAAAAATATGCAGACCGCTATAAAGTTGAATACCTGCAAGAAAAACTAAACCGACCTATTCGTATTTGTGGTATGGTAAAAAATGAAGGCGAACCTGGAGGAGGACCATTTTGGGTTAAAGACCAGAAATCTAACCAATCCCTTCAAATTGTTGAATCTGCACAAATTGACTTAGATAATAAAACGCAATTTGAAATTCTTAAAAATGCAACGCATTTTAATCCTGTTGATTTAGTTTGTGGTGTAAAAAACTATAAGGGCGAAAAGTTTGATTTAGAAAACTATGTGGACCACAATGCAGCTTTTATTACTCAAAAAACAAAAAATGGTAAAGATTTAAAAGCTTTAGAATTACCAGGACTTTGGAACGGAAGTATGGCAGATTGGACGACCATTTTTGTTGAAGTACCAATCATTACGTTTAATCCTGTTAAAACTGTAAACGATTTATTAAAAGGACCACACCAAATTAAAGAATAGTGGATACTAGCTTATTAAAATCTGAATTAACCTATAAATACGTGCGTAGCTCAGGAAGTGGCGGACAGCACGTTAATAAAGTATCGTCTAAAGCCGAATTGTATTTTGACCTTAAAAATTCTAATGTTTTTAATAAGGAAGAAAAACAGATGCTTTTAGAATTCTTTAATAATCGTTTAACCAAAGACGGTGTTTTAATGATTGCTTGTTCTGACAGCCGAAGTCAATTTAGAAATAAAGCTTTAGTTACGCAGCGTTTCTTAGGGTTAATTGAAGATGGTTTAAAAAAAGAAAAAATACGCATTGCAACAAGAATTCCGAGAAGTGTAAAAAAGAAACGTTTAAAAAACAAACGTATTAATGCTGATAAAAAAGCAAACCGGAAACGACCAGAATTAGAATAACCACTACCGTCACTTCGAGTGATTCCGAAGAATGAGGAATCGTATCGAGAAGCATATTCTAAATCAATTTCCAAAAGGTTCTCGATACAAAATTCTAAAAAAAGAATTTCACTCGAACTAACGTTTAAATTTCAATTCAAAAAAATCATCATTCATAATTCATAATTCTAAAATCCGTTATATATTTGCCGCGTTCTCAATAAAGGGGTGCCTATTATCGGCTGAGATCATACCCATTGAACCTAGAACAGGTAATGCTGTTTAGGAAACGAGCGTAAAGAAAATATCTTATAGATGTTTTTGGCGAACGCAATAGTTATCAATGTTTATTTTTCTACTCTGGGTTATATCTTGTATTAATTTACTGGCTATTGATTCAAACAGAAAGAAACAACATTTTTAAATATTAAAGTTGCTTGTAGCTCAAACAATTAATTATTAACCAAGAATAATGACCTCTTTTTATTCGATTATAAATTATAGTCGTATGAAAATTTTATTCAACAATCTCTCAAAAACAAAACGACAGAGATTAACACTTTCATTTTTTTTATTAGCAATGTGTTCAGCTTATGGACAAGAGAAACAACAAGATTCTACTAAAGTTGAAAAACTAGACGAGGTTTTAGTAAAAGCTGTCCGTGTAGACGCTAAATCGCCAATTACACACAGTAATGTGAGTAAAGAACAATTGGCAAAACGTAATTTAGGACAAGACATCCCAATGTTACTTAATTTTTTACCTTCAGTAGTAACCACAACAGATGCAGGCGCAGGTGTTGGCTATACAGGTATTAGAGTTAGAGGTATTAGCTCACAATCTACTAATGTTACTATTAACGGAATTCCTTACAATGATGCCGAATCCTTAGGTACTTTTTGGGTTAATCTAGGAGACTTTGCTTCTTCTGTAGAAAGCTTACAACTACAACGAGGTGTTGGAACTTCTACCAATGGCTCAGGTGCTTTTGGTGCAAGTATTAATGTCTTAACAGATGCAGTTTCTACAGCATCTTCTGGCGAAATTTCTAATTCTTTTGGTAGTTATAACACTAGAAAACATACCGTAAAATTTAGTACTGGCCTTATGAATGACCATATCGAAATTGCAGGTCGTTTATCTAAAATTGCTTCTGACGGTTATATTGATCGTGCGTCTTCAGATTTAAAATCTTACTTTTTACAAGGGTCTTATATCGATGATAATACTTTAATAAAAGCTATCACTTTTGGTGGTAAGGAAGTCACTTACCAATCTTGGAATGGACTTGAGGATTTATACAAATTAGAAAATGATCGCACTTATAACACTGCTGGAGAATACACAGATAATGAAGGTGTTACTCGTTTTCATGACAATCAGGTAGATAATTACAACCAAGATCACTATCAATTACATTGGAATCAGCGTTATACCAATCAATGGTCAACAACACTTGGTTTAAATTACACAAAAGGTAGTGGTTATTTTGAACAGTACAAACAAGGCGAGGATTTTGCTGATTATGGTTTTGAACCTTTAGATTTCAGTGGTGAAATAATAGATGAAACAGATTTAATTAGAAGACGTTGGTTAGATAATAATTTTTACGTTTTTAATGCCAATGCGAACTATAAAAATAATAACATCAATCTTATTTTTGGTGGATCTTATAGTCATTATGATGGTGACCATTTTGGGGAAGTTATTTGGGCCGAATATGCAAGTCAGTCTGAAATTAGAGATCGTTATTACGATGGTAATAGTAAAAAGAATGATCTTTCTATTTTCACCAAAGCAAACTATCAACTCAATGAAAAAATAAGCCTTTATGGTGATTTACAGGTTAGAAATGTAACATATAAAACTACTGGAACGACTTCTGATATAGTAGAATTTGCAATTGATGAAGACTTCACGTTTTTTAATCCAAAAGCCGGAATTACCTTCGAGTTAAACACGGACAATAATATATATTTCTCTTATGCAAGAGCCAATAGAGAACCAAATAGAACGGATTTTGAAAGCAACGAATCTATAGAGCCAGAACAATTAAATGATTTTGAATTAGGTTGGAGACACAAAAAAGGAAACTTTACATTTAATGCCAATGCGTACTACATGAGTTATAATGAGCAATTGGTTTTGTCTGGACAACTAGACGATGTAGGTAACCCAATAAGAACTAATAGTGGTAAAAGTTACCGTTTAGGTTTAGAGTTAGAAGCTATAATTCCTGTTACCTCTAAAGTAACAATCCAGCCTAATTTAACCTTGAGTACCAACAAAAATGATGAGACCATCATTCCGTTTGATGGCGAATTACAGAACTTAGGCAAAACAGACATTTCATTTTCTCCAGATTTAGTAGCTGCAAATGCTATCGTTTTCCGACCTGTAGACAATCTTCAGATGTCTTTATTAAGCAAATTTGTTGGCGAACAATTTATGAGCAATACCGAAGCTAAATCATCTAAATTAGACAGTTATTTTATTAATGACTTTAATATTAGTTACGTACTGTCATTCCGAGGAAATGAGGAATCTCAACCTGTTTTTGAGTCTATTGCATTTACAGGCTTAGTTAATAATATCTTCAATAAAAAATACATATCTAATGGCTATTATTATACTTATGATGATACTTGGTCAGACCCTAATGCAACAACAACGATTGAAGGTGCAGGTTTTTACCCTCAAGCCACAACTAACTTTTTAGCAGGTGTAACTTTAAAGTTTTAATTACTCACCAAATAAGTATTATTCCCAAGACTCTCAACTCTGTATGGCTGCAACGTACAGGATTGAGAGTTTTCGTTTAAACCAAAACCAGTTGCTAAACTATATTGATTACCATCATCACAACCACAAATTACAATATCGCCAATACCTGAATCTGTTAAGGTAGAACATGAAGATGGCACGTGATTTGGATCAGATGCATCCCAAGCATATAGTATATTAGAACTTGCTCTATATAACCAAATCCCCTTATTGCCATAACCAGAAACATAGACACTATTTCCATTAAATTGCAGTTGGCTATACTGAGGAAAATTAGTATTTACTGTTAAGTTAACGTTAGCGTCAAACAAGAAATTACAGTTGTTAATATCATCAGTATTACTACAAGCAAAAATTAAAATGCAACTAAGGGCTAAGAGTGTTTTTTTCATCTTCAATTTAAAAAGGCAATTTACAATTATTTGAAGTTTGCCGTAAATATTTTATATATTTGTATAGTAATCTCGTCAGCGCGAGATTTTTTTTATGCTGATTGTATTTCAGCATCTTAGACTATAAACGAAGGAATTATGAGTAAAGTATCTTATTACACAGCTGAAGGTTTAAAAAAGTTAAGAGATGAGTTAAACCAACTTAAGGACATAGAGCGTCCTAAGGCATCTCAAGCTATTGCAGAAGCAAGAGACAAAGGAGATTTAAGTGAAAATGCAGAATATGATGCTGCAAAGGAAGCACAAGGTATGTTAGAAATGAAAATTTCTAAAATGGAAGAAACTCTATCTGGAGCAAGAATCATTGACGAGTCGCAGTTAGATACTTCCAAAGTACTAGCATTATCTATTGTAAAAATAAAAAACCAAGTAAATGGTATGGAAATGACTTATACTTTGGTTGCAGAAAGTGAAGCAGATATTAGATCGGGTAAAATCTCTATAAACTCTCCTATTGGGAAAGGTTTATTAGGAAAATCTGTTGGTGACACTGCCGAAATACAAGTACCAAGTGGAGCAATGAGATTTGATATTTTAGAGATTTCTAGATAAAAAAGCAGAGATTACACAATAATAAAACAGTAATAACTCAAAAAGATTCCTATTTAAAGGAATCTTTTTATATTTATAAAAGACTTAATCCAATATAATCATGGCAACAATTTTTACTAAAATAATTTCAGGAGAAATTCCATCTTATAAAGTTGCTGAAACCGAAGATTTCTTTGCGTTTTTAGATATTAATCCAAACTCTAAAGGGCACACACTTTGTATTCCTAAAAAAGAAGTCAATAAGATTTTTGATTTAGATGAAGAATTATACCTTGGATTAATGCAGTTCTCTAGAAAAGTTGCTATAGCTTTAGAAAAAGCAGTGCCTTGTGAACGTATAGGAATGTCTGTAATTGGTTTAGAAGTTCCACATGCTCATGTGCACCTAATTCCTTTACATACTATGGATGACGCTCGGTTTTCTAATAAACAAAAATTAGAGCCCGAAGAATTTAAAGCCATTGCAGAAAAGATTGCATCGTATTTGTAATTAAAACACAATTAATCCTGAAGAGATTAGAGCAACTGCAATAAGAATCACAGTAAAAAACGTAATTACTGCCCAAGAAATAGGCTTTAGTTTTACAGACTTCGGTTTGCTATTAAGTCCTCTTTTGTGATAATCTACTACTTGCTCAATATCATCAGTCCATCGTATAGGAAAAATTTGAACATCACAATTAAGACAACAAATTTCACTTACAATATCGTTAGTGATGGATTTATAAAATTGAGTTTCAGATAATTTTTGCTTAAACGTAAGTTCTAAGCTATCATTAGAATAACATTCCGGACAATTATTACTTATCCTAGCTTGCTTTAAGGTAAAAAACTGTGATGAACTCATACTCAAATTTACGTTAAAATTTTGATTATCAAATTATAAGACGTTATCAACCAAAAGAAAAGCAGTAACTAAAAAGTATTAATACTGTTACTTTTTATTTAAAATTGAGATTCTTCCCTTTGCGCTGAATGACAAAAATCACACCTGTTTCAACATAATCTGAATGGTTGTTCCTTTTCCTAATTCAGAAGTTAACACTTTTATTTTGCCATTGTGATAATCATCAACAATACGTTTTGCCAAAGACAAGCCAAGTCCCCAACCTCTTTTCTTTGTGGTATAACCAGGTTCAAATATCTTAGTGTAAGATGATTTTGGTATGCCTTTACCTGTATCAGAAATATTAATAAAAACTTGTCGTTCTAATTGTGTTAATTCTAGTTTTAAATCACCTTTACCCTTCATGGCATCAATGGCATTTTTTACAAGGTTTTCAATCGTCCAGCTTAAAAGTTGTTCATTTATACTTACAGGAATTTCTCTATCAGGAATTACAATTTCAAAATTTATAAGCTTAGAAGAACGTGATTTTAAATACTCATAAGATGATTTAGTTACTGCTACAATATCCATCGTTTTAAGTGTTGGCACAGAACCTATTTTACTAAAACGTTCGGTTATGGTTTGTAATCTATCAATGTCTTTTTCAATTTCAACAATGTATTCAGGATTTACGTTTTCGGTCTTTAAAATTTCTGCCCAACCCACTAAAGAAGATAATGGTGTACCAATCTGGTGAGCAGTCTCCTTTGCCATACCTGTCCAAAGTTTATTCTGTTCAGCAATTTTAGTGCTTCGGTAAAAGAAATAAACCACAGCTGCAAAAAGCAAAATAATAAGTAATAAGGCTAAAGGGTAATATTTTAATTTGTTTAATAATGGTGAATTGCCATAATAAATAGTTTGTTTAACCTTTGCACCCATAATTACAGGTATAGGTTGATTTTCACTTTCAAACTGACTAACAAGCGCCTTTAATTTCTTCGGATTATTTAAAATTAAACTATCTATATTTCTCGCTCTATTTACTTCTCCATTTTCATCGAGCACTATTACAGGCGTACTTATAATGGTTTCTGTAACGACATGTGATGTCACCGGATTGACGTCAGAATCTAAATTATCCATACTATTTAGATCAATCTGTGCAACAGACCAAGTTTTCATCTTTGACCGTTCTTCAACTTTAAAATTCTGAAAAAACGTATAAGTATTCCAGAGAATAAGAGAAATAATAATAAAAGAAGATACAATTATAATCCAACGGATTACATTTCGGTTTAAGCTAAAAGTCATTAGTTAGTTTTAATTCAATTTTAAATATAATGCAAAACTGTTAATAATATTGCACGCTAATGTTTATAAAATCCTTTCAGTAGCAACTCAATATAATTATATTTGTTGAAAACCAGATAAATACATGGCATCATTCAACCCTCAGGATCTTACAACAGGCGTTTTACATAGCTATTTATTGAGTGCAGTAGCACCAAGACCAATCGCTTTTGCAAGTACAATGAATGCTAATGGTCATCCAAATTTATCTCCATTTAGCTTTTTTAATGTGTTTAGTGCTAATCCGCCAATATTAATATTTTCTCCTGCTAGACGAGTTAGAGATAACACTATAAAACACACTTTAGAAAACGTTGAAGCAACCAAAGAAGTGGTGATTAATGTGGTAAATTATGATATCGTTCAGCAAATGTCTTTAACAAGCACAGAATATCCTGAAGGCACTAATGAATTTGAAAAAGCTGGTTTAACCATGTTGCCCTCAGACAAAATAAAACCTTTTAGAGTCGCTGAATCTCCTATACAACTAGAATGTAAAGTAAATGAGATTATACATTTAGGAACCGAAGGAGGTGCTGGTAATTTGGTTATCTGTGAGGTGGTAAAACTTCACATTTCTGAAGAGGTTTTAAATGAAAATCAGACTGTAAACCAAGAAGCATTAGATTTGGTAGCTAGAGCTGGTGGAAGTTATTACAGTAGAGCTAAAAAGGGCTTTTTTGAAATCCCAAAACCATTATCAACGATGGGAATTGGTGTAGATAATATGCCAGAGCATGTTAAAAATAGTATGATTTTAACAGGAAATAATCTTGGCATGTTAGCCAATGTTGAAGCTTTACCTAATAAAGATGAAGTGGATCAATTTGTAAATGATATCTCAGAACGTTATCCTGATATTAAAACGGCATCTCATAGAGAAAAACATAAATTGGCTCAAAATTATTTGAGCTTTGGAGACGTAAAAAGTGCTTGGAAGTTATTACTTTCGTAGCCTGAAAATAAAAATAGAATTATTTAAATTATAGATTAAGCAAAAATGGAAGTACAAGGACGTATTAAAATGGTAGGAGAGACTCAAACTTTTGGGAGTAATGGGTTTAGAAAAAGAGAGATTGTAGTCACTACAGAAGAGCAGTATCCACAGCATATTATGGTGGAATTTGTTCAAGATAAATGTGATTTATTAAACAGTTACAAAGCTGGTCAGCAAGTTAAAATAAACATCAACTTAAGAGGTAGAGAGTGGGTAAATCCACAAGGTGAAACTAAATATTTCAACTCTATTCAAGGTTGGAGAATTGAAGCTGTACAAGCAGCTGCAAGTGGAGATATGCCACCTGTACCACCAACAGAAGCTTTTGAGCCTGTAAGTGATTTAAACGAAGGTGATAACGACGATTTACCATTCTAAATCGTAAGTAAACGATATAAAAAAGACTTGCTTTAATATAAAGCAGGTCTTTTTTTATGCTTATCAGTTTCTTAAAATTAAAAAAGTCCTGATGGTTAGTCAGGACTTAGTATTGTGGTTTTAGGTTTGACTTCTATAAATAAATTAAAAAAAAAGCAATGATGAACAAAAATTTAATTTATAAAAGTCAACTCAAATATCACGAAAATTCTTTTAGTATCAAAGCTAAAGACTTAATTTAACAGCTTAGTAGGTTATTACTTTTCTCAACAATGCACTTTCTAACAGAAAAAATCGAATTTCCAGACGTATATGAAGCTTCTGCAGATGGCCTCATAGCCATTGGAGGCGATTTATCACCACAACGTCTACTCCATGCTTATTCTAAAGGTATATTTCCTTGGTTTCAAGATGAAGAACCTATACTTTGGTGGTCTCCAGACCCTCGTTTTGTATTGTTTCCTGAAGATTTAAAAGTCTCAAAAAGCATGAAACAAGTATTAAGAAAAGGAAATTTTAAAGTCACAGAGAATAAAGCATTTAAAGCTGTTATAGAAAATTGCGCTTTAGCAAAACGCACAGACCAAGATGGCACTTGGATAAGTGATGACATGATACAGGCTTACTACAAATTACATCAATTGGGTTTTGCAAAATCTATAGAGGTTTGGCAAAATGAAGAATTAGTTGGTGGTTTATATGGTATTGCCATTAATGACGATGTTTTTTGTGGTGAAAGTATGTTTTCAAAAGTGAGTAATGCGAGTAAAGTTGGCTTTATTACCTTTATTCAAAACTCTAATTTTAAACTTATAGATTGTCAGTTACACACTAAACATTTAGAGAGTTTAGGCGCTAAAAATATAAGTAGAGCAGAATTTCTTAAATTTCTTTAACCTATTAAACCTCATTATATCTAAAACAAGAGACTTCGTGGTCATTAACCATACCTGTAGCTTGCATGTGTGCATAAATGACTGTTGAACCAACAAATTTAAATCCACGTTTTTTTAAATCCTTACTTATAGCATCGCTTAAATCTGTATTTGCTGGTGCATTTTTATAATTCTCAACTTTATTTTTTAATGGTTTTCCGTCTACAAAGTCCCAAATATATTTTGAAAACGAACCAAATTCCTCTTGCACTTTCATAAACGCTTGCGCATTAGTTATGGTAGCATTTACTTTTAGTTTATTTCTTACAATACCAGCATCTTGCAATAATGCTTGAACTTTAGAAGAATTATATTTTGCAATTTTCTTGTAGTCAAAATTATCAAATGCCTTTCTAAAATTTTCTCGCTTTTTTAAAATGGTAATCCAACTTAAACCTGCTTGAAACGTTTCGAGAATTAAAAATTCAAACAAAGTCGCATCATCATAGACTGGTACTGCCCATTCTTCATCATGATAAGCTTCATATAACTCATTTCCTGCACACCAACCACATCGGTTTTTATTCATTTGTAAGGAATTTTATTTAGTGCTACTAATGTAACAAGAGTTGCATAAAAAATGGCAATAGAAACTTATTTTTGTTTTATGGAAACAGACACACTTACAATAAAAGATATTATTTCAGAAAGTCTTAAAAACAGTATGACTTACGCTGAATACAGAAACTTAGTTATAAAATTGGTTGAAGAAAATTCAACTACCGGAAACGATAAATCTGAAGCTATGGTGAATTACACACAGCTTAACGACAGGCGTATGAGACGTTGGGATAAAACCGGTAAAGTTGCTGAAGACCTAAAAACTAAGATTGAAAACTTTGACAAAAAAGTAACTTGGTTGGTTATTTCTGAAAGTTGGTGTGGTGATGCTGCGCATATTATGCCTATTATCAATAAAGCAGCTGAGCTTAATGATAATATTGATTACAAAGTAGTAATTAGAGATGAAAACGAAGCGTTAATGAATCAGTTTTTAACCAATGACGGAAAAGCGATTCCGAAGTTAATTATGTTAGATTCTGAAACCAATGAAGTACTAAATACTTTTGGACCAAGACCAATAGTTGCGACCAACATGGTTAAGGCTTACAAAGAAGAACATGGTGTAATTACTCCTGAATTTAAAGAAGATTTACAACGTTGGTATAATAAAGACAAAGGGCAATCTATTGTTGAAGATTTAGTAAAATTATTGGGATAAACTTCCATTTAATAAATACTTTGTCATTACTAATAAGGCACAGAGAGGAATCGCGTTACCGCAACATTTAAAGAATCTATTTTCCTTTAAACATAAAGGTAATTGTGCCTAATTGGTCATTTCTAGTAGACGTATCAAATTCTACCGACTTTGCGTACGCAATAGCATGATCAACTAAACATTTGTTATTGGAGTTAGAAGAACCATTAACGTAGGCGTCATAAACGTCTCCAGATTCGTTAACTTTAATGTTAACTACTATTTTACCACCTGTTTCGCAGAGATAACGTGGAATCTTGTAATGCGTTAATGTTCTTCCTTTTAAAGAATATGTAAGTGTTCCTTTATTTTTAGCATGCTCGTCTGCTTGCTTTTTATTTTTTAAACGTTGTTGAAGCTCTTCTTGCAGCTTTTTATAAGATTCGGTTTCCTTTGTATTTAAAGCATAATCGCCACTATTAGCATAAGATTTAGCAACACTTGTTTCGTCTATCACCTCTTCTACGTTACTTACTTTTGCCTCTTCTATCGCTTTTGTAGTACGCTCAAAATCATTTGCGCTAACTGATTTAAAGTTACGCATCATTTCCTTGTACTCTTCATCTTCATTGAAGGCCTTATTAGTAGATTCTGCATTTAATTCTTCTAGCTTCTGAAGTTCTTCTTCTGTTTTTTCAGGTTCTGGCTCTAACAGATAGTAACTTTCACTTATAAGGTTTCCTTTTAATTTTAATTGTGCACTAAACAAAACAAGCACCACAATACTTGAAAGAAGAATTGTAATGATTAATGCTTTATGTTGTTCAATTAATTTCAATAGAATAGATTACGTGCTTTAGATATACGAATATAACAACGAAATAGTTGAAATGCCAATCACAAACCCGTGTTAAATCAATCTTTTGGAGGTAAACTACCTATAAATTCTTCTGGAGTAAGCGCATCGTCTACTTTAAAATCACCGATTCTTGTACGACGTAATGAGGATAAATGTGCGCCTGAATTTAATGCTTTTCCGAAGTCGTTAGCCAAAGATCTAATGTAAGTTCCTTTGCTACATACTACTCTAAAATGCAATTCTAAATTGTTGATTTTAGTAATTTCAAATTCAGTAATTTCAACTTGCCTCGATTTAATTTCAACCGCTTCTCCTGCTCTAGCAAATTCGTATAAACGTTTACCATCTTTTTTAATGGCAGAGAATACAGGTGGAAACTGATCTATTTTCCCAATAAACTGTTTTGTTGAAGCGTGAATCAATTCGTCTGTAATATGTTCTGTAGGAAAGGTTTCATTGATCTCTGTTTCTAAATCAAAAGAAGGTGTAGTTCCGCCTAAAGCAAATGTCCCAGTATATTCTTTTTCTTGACCTTGAAAAATATTAATCTGCTTGGTCATTTTCCCTGTACAAATCACTAACAAACCTGTTGCTAAGGGATCTAAAGTGCCAGCATGACCAACTTTAATTTTTTTAATATTGAAGGCATGACGAATTTCCCAACGTAATTTATTTACGGCTTGAAACGACGTCCAAGTTAATGGTTTGTCTATTAATAAAACTTGTCCGGCTAAAAATTCTTCTTTAGTTATCATTAGCTTAAAGACCAGATTATTGCTGCAACACCAACAATTAAACAATAGATTGCGAAGTAAGATAATTTACTCTTTTTTACTAAAGAAATCATCCAAGTACACGCAAATAAACCTGCGATGAATGCTGCGATAAACCCAATACTCAATGCTGTAAAGTTAGAACTATCATAAGTCAATTCACCTCCTAAAAGGTCTTTAGCAATTTTTCCAAATATTAAAGGCACAACCATTAAAAAAGAGAAACGAGCTGCTTTAGTTTTATCGTTACCCAATAATACTGATGTAGAAATTGTTGCTCCAGAACGTGAAATTCCTGGTAGCATTGCAATGGCTTGTGATACCCCAATCACAAAAGCATTAGCAAATGACACTTTCTTCTGTGTGTCTTTTGCTTTGTCTGCCATATAAAGCAAAACTGCTGTTACAATTAACATACAACCAACTAAAAGAATATTACCATTAAAAAGTTGTTCTAATTCTTTTTCGAAAAAGACACCTACTACAACAGCTGGTAGCATGGACAAGGCAATTTTTGAAACGAACTGTAAGTCTTCATTCCATTCAAACTTTAAAATTCCTTTTATAATTAATAGAATATCTTTTCTAAAAATAACAATGGTACTTAACGCAGTTGCAAAATGAAGTACTACCGTAAATAATAAACTTTCTTTTGGGACGGAATTGTCTCCAAGAATTGCTTTACCGAGTTCTAAATGACCACTCGACGATACAGGTAAGAACTCTGTAAGTCCTTGAATAATTCCTAAAATAATAGCATCAATAATTTCCATGAGACAAAAGTATCAATTATCAGAAAGTTACATAGTAAAAGTAAATAAAAAGCGAATTATTTCTTGGACTCCTTATTAGGATTTAAAAGAATAGCATAGACCTGAATACCAAAACCAATAAGCACTAAAGTTGGTGCTAAACGAATACGTCTCCAGCTGTAAATAGACTCGTCAAAAACATTAGGATTATCGCTTCCTCCACCTGACATTAGGATAAACCCAATAACAATAAATGCTAAACCGATAAATAAGAATTTATAGTTTTTCTTACCGAAGATAAACTCGGACTTAGATTCGTCTTTTCTTTTTTGCTCTCCCATGGTCTTGTCAGCTATAATTTAGTGATTTGCAAAGTAACAGTTTTATTTGTAAAATAAGTTCACATTAATATTTTCCTAACATCTAATAATACAACTGATCCGTCTTCAAATTTAAGAAACGTTGCGTCGCTATAAATGTACTTATCCATGTAATAAGGATTCCTAAAAGGAATATACCAATGAATAATGCTGCAATTAAAACAGTGTTTTTCAATAGCTCTAATTCTGGAAATGTAATATCTAAATAGTACAAAACAACTGCCATACCAGCTAAAGCAACTAAAGCACCTATGATTCCTAATTGTACACTTTTCCAAACAAAAGGTCTACGTATAAATGTTTTTGTTGCACCAACCATTTGCATGGTTTTAATGATAAATCGTTTAGAATAAACGGCTAAACGGATAGAACTATTAATCAATAAAACAGCAATTAACGTAAATAAGCCACTTATAAGTAAAACCCAAAAGGTGATTTTCTTAACGTTATCATTCATTAACTCTACCAAATCATTATCGTATCTAATTTCTTCGATAAACGCTTTATTAGAAAGACTTTCGGTAATTTCTGTTAACTGTTCTGTGGTAACAAAGTCGGCTTTTAAATGTACATCTATTGAATTTTTAAGCGGATTGTAACCCACAAAATCCATAAAATCTTCACCTGTTTCAGCTTTCATAAATTCAGCAGCTTCTTCTTTAGATACATATATTGCATCTTTGGTGTAATCTGCCATCGCTAAACTCTTTTTTAGCTGATTAACTTCAACTTCTTTCGCTGTGTCATTTAGATAAATGGTCATTACCACTTGTTCTTTAAAGTGGTCAGCTACTTTTTTAGAGTTAATTACTAAAAGCCCTAAACAGCCTAAAAGAAACAATACCAATGCGATACTTATCACCACAGATACGTAAGAAGATATCAGTTTACGTTTTTGATATTTGTCAAAAGATGATGCCATAAATGAATGTGAATTTATGCTGTAAAAATAATAAAGAATTTGCTTATGCTTACTATTACAACGCCTAACTTTTAATAGTGTTGCAAAAGCTGTAACAAATAGGCAATTGAATAAAACTACAACTTGTGTTATAAAGTATTTTAGACAAGTCTATTTGAAAAAAATTAATTCATTTTTGCTATGGCATACTTCTTGCAAAACCCATAACAATCAATTTAAACTTAAAAACAAACTATTATGAGAAAATTACACATTCTTTTATTATGTATTACGTTAGCACTAACCATAAATACCAATGCTCAAGAGGTTAAATTTGGAGCTAAAGCCGGACTCAATATTTCAAATTTTATTGGAGGACAAGCTGATAGAAATAATTTAGTTAGCTTTCATGTTGGTGGTATTGCTGAAGTAAAACTCAGCGACAAATTCTCCCTTCAACCTGAGCTTTTATATTCAAGACAAGGGTCAGAGGCACAAGATATCGTTAAAATCAAAGTTGATTACTTAGCTATTCCTATTATGGCAAAATATTATTTGTCTGAAAAATTTAGTTTTGAGGCAGGTCCACAAATGTCTTTTTTAATTAATGACAAAGGAGAATATAACGATAGCTCAATTCCGGATCAAGACACAGATGCCTCTAGTTTTGACTTTAGCTTAAACGCTGGTATAGGCTACAACATCACTTCTAATCTATTTGCTCAAGCAAGATATAACTATGGGATTACCACTGTTACAGAAAATCCAGACATAAAAAACAGTGTATTTCAGATGTCTTTAGGCTATAAATTCTAACCTAAATAGACCATAAATTTAAAAAGCATCTTACACTACAGTAAGATGCTTTTTCTTTTCTAATACCTATTGATTCTAAAAATAGGCTGTTTAGATGGTTATTATTAAATTTGCGCCATTATTACAAGGAAAACAAGACAATGACATACGATTTTAACACTATAGAAAAAAAGTGGCAAGACTACTGGGCAAAAAACCAAACGTTTAAAGCCTCAAACACAAGCGACAAACCAAAATACTACGTATTAGATATGTTTCCTTATCCTTCTGGAGCAGGTTTACATGTTGGCCATCCATTAGGATATATTGCTAGTGATATCTATGCGCGTTACAAACGTCACAAAGGGTTTAACGTCTTACATCCACAAGGTTATGATAGTTTTGGATTGCCTGCAGAACAATATGCGATTCAAACAGGTCAGCATCCAGCAGTAACTACTGAAGCGAACATAAAAACGTACCGTCGTCAACTTGACCAAATTGGGTTTTCTTTCGATTGGAGCCGTGAAGTAAGAACATCAAATCCTGAATATTACAAATGGACCCAATGGATTTTCATTCAATTGTTTGAATCTTGGTATAATAACGATTCTAACAAAGCAGAACATATTGACACGTTAGTTGAGAAGTTTGCTTCTGAAGGAAACACAACTGTAAATGCAGCTTGTGATGATGATATTGAGTCTTTTTCAGCTGAAGATTGGAATAACTACTCATCAGAACAACAACAAGAAATTCTCTTAAAATATAGATTAACGTATTTAGCCGAAACGGAAGTAAACTGGTGCCCAGCATTAGGAACTGTTTTAGCTAATGACGAAATAGTTAACGGAGTTTCAGAACGTGGAGGACATCCTGTGGTTAGAAAAAAAATGACCCAATGGAGCATGCGAATTTCTGCCTATGCAGAACGTTTACTTCAAGGTTTAGATGATCTCGATTGGACAGATGCTTTAAAAGACATACAAAAAAATTGGATTGGAAAATCGGTTGGAGCTTCGGTTTCTTTTAATGTGAATGGTCATGATGATATCATAGACGTTTTTACCACAAGACCAGATACTATTTTTGGAGTATCATTTATGACCTTAGCACCAGAACACGAATTAGTATCAAAAATTACAACCGAAGTACAAAAAGCTGAAGTTGAAGCTTACATAGAAAAAACAGCAAAGCGAAGCGAACGCGATCGTATGGCAGATGTAAAAACTATTTCTGGTGTTTTTACAGGTGCATACGCTGAGCATCCATTTTCTAAAGAACCAATTCCAATTTGGATTGGCGATTACGTTTTAGCAAGCTATGGAACAGGTGCAGTTATGGCAGTTCCTTGTGGAGACCAACGTGATTACGATTTTGCAAAACATTTTGATATTGCTATTCCAAATATATTTGAAGGCGTTGATATTTCTGAAGAAGCTTATGCATCTAAAGACAACGTAAAAATTGCTAATAGTGATTTCTTAAACGGATTAGCATATAAAAAAGCATCTAAACTCGCTATATACCAATTAGAGCAATTAGGACAAGGCGAAGGCAAAACCAATTACCGTTTGCGCGATGCCGTTTTCTCTAGACAACGTTATTGGGGCGAACCATTCCCAGTCTATTACGTTAACGGCATGCCGCAAATGATAGACAAAGTACATTTACCTATTGTATTGCCAGAAGTTGAAAAATATTTACCAACCGAAGAAGGTGAACCACCTCTAGGACGTGCAGATGTTTGGGCTTGGGATACAGAAAGTAATTCTGTAGTTTCTAATGATAAAATTAACAACACAACCATTCATCCTCTAGAACTAAACACTATGCCAGGTTGGGCAGGAAGTTCTTGGTACTTTTTCCGTTACATGGAAGATGCTGCTAATAGAGATGGCGTGTTTGCAAGTGAAGAAGCCCTTAAGTATTGGGAAAATGTAGATTTATATATTGGTGGCGCAGAACATGCGACTGGTCACCTACTCTACTCTCGTTTTTGGGTAAAACTTTTAAAAGAT
>TARA_R110002033_G_scaffold18537_7_pt1 | contig 22708 bp, 17 predicted proteins | sample TARA_R110002033 | Tara Oceans TARA_R110002033 (sample SAMEA4397051) | marine metagenome | biome: Polar Biome; feature: [SRF] surface water layer (ENVO:00010504); material: water (ENVO:00002006), including particulate matter (ENVO:01000060) such as... | depth 5 m
AATGTTTATTTAAAGGAGATAGCCGAAGATTGTGGCATTCATAAAAACCTTACCTTCCATGTTGCTAGACACACCTTTGCAACCACTGTTATGTTGTCTAATGGCGTGCCATTGGAAACCGTATCAAAGCTTTTAGGACACACAAAGCTATCTACAACACAAATCTATGCTAGGGTAGTGGAAACCAAAATAAGTGAGGATATAGAAAATCTACTAATTAGGTTTCAAACGAAAAAAAAGCAAAGTCAAGCTGTAAACTAAACAACAATTTTCTTCAATTTGCTCCTCATATGTTAACTAGAGTATATTGAAAGGTAATTGCATTATTTAGATAAAGAGGAAGTATCCAGAAGAGTCACGCTTGCATAGAACGATCTAGTTAAGAGTAGTAGCTGATTTCAATACAATTACTTGTTTGCCAACATTAAGTTAATTAAATGCACAGACCTTGATTTTACCACTTCACGCGCTATTGCTCTTATACAATGTTGGGCAATCGTATTTTTTTTTCGTCCGTGCGTTGGGGCAGCCATACTCTTTGACAAGTTTTGGCTCGTGCGGTTGGCTTTTTGAGCGACTTGGCAATGTGTATTGGTGCTAAGGGTTGGCATATTTATTTTCATTTTAATTGTCCCAAATATTCGCTGTCCTTGCGTTGTAATATTTCACTTTACACCTAAACTTGTCTTTGATTGATTCAATATGTGCTAAGTCATCATCTGAGTACACTCCAATATAAAGACTGAAAAGTTTTCCGTCCCTGTTATCGTCTTTTCTGAATTTTGCTGCTCGGTTTATTGCGTCAATTATATGGGCATCATATTCACCAAAATTGAAACCAAACACCACCAACGAACCTGTAATATCAGAAAGGTTGTCGTAGCAATCGGTTAAATACTTATTGTGAACAATATGATTCAATTTTTCTTCTCCGTTTCCTGCTGTTACAAAAATGGGGTAGTGCCTACTATCTAATCGCTTTTGTACATTTTTGAGCAAGTATTCACCACTTGTATAGGTTTCTTTAATTATGTCAATTCCAGTGTCGAATAAATGCAATGCTCCGTGAACATAAAACACGCTTTGACCTGATTTATTTGGGCCCCAAAGCAATTCCGAAAATTCAGCATCTGCACCCTTTTTTAATTCTTCTTCATTCTCCAATTCCTTTCCAAAACCATCATTTGCTTTTTTAGAAGCATTACGCATCAATACCCAATAAAGCAGTAAATCGTAATTGGTAGAAAAGACTTTACCATCCTTGTCCAAGAAGTCGGATAAAAATTTGTAACACGATTCACTTCTTTCGGGTGGCACTTCAAAAACGTGTTCAGGGTGTAATTTTTTAATGGCATTAATCAAGCTTTCTTGTAGTTCTTGATTGGCATCTTTTAGCTTTTGAATAAACGATTTGTCTTCACTGAAAGCTTCTGCCATTTGGATAAAATTATCCACTTGTTGCATTACCAATTCAAAGTTTTTGGTGTTGACAATGTTGAATAATTTGGAAAGAACTTCATTTTCCAAGTTCTCAATAAATGAATACAAGGCATTGTAAGAGAAAATCTCCGAACTGTAAGCCATACTAAAACCATTACCAAGAAGCAGGTGCTTTGGTCTGTTCTTTTGCTTGTCTAAATAATCACAAACGTCTTGATATGTTGGGAGTGTATCTATTTTCATACTTCAACAACTTCTTGTTTGCCCTCAAAAGCTTCTTTTAAAACAGCTTGCATAAGCATTTGAGCATTGGCTTCACTGGTTTTTATTTCTTGCTCTAAGGCTTGGCATTTTTGCATTAGGGTTTCCACTTTTTCAACGATTGCTTTTTGTTCTTCAAAAGGTGGTAATGCAAAAGCAAAATTTCTTAAGTATGTTTGGCTAATGTTGGGTTGAGACATTCCCCAAGATTCTTTTATCATCTTAGACCTATTAGACAGTAAGAAATCAAACAAATAGGCGGTTATAATATTATCATTTTCAAAAAATCCACAGACTGCTTGATTAGTGGTAGCTTCCCTGCCAAGAATTGCTAATTTACCTGCTGTTGCTCCATACATTGCTATTAGCAATGTTCCTTTTGGAAATAATGTAGCTGACGATTCCTTTAAGCCAATTTGGGTTATTTTTTCATGTGATTCAATATCTAAATAGCCATCGTTAAGTTCTCCAGATTTGTACCAAGTAATTTCACCTTTCCAATATCTATGATTCCCTTTTGTAGGAGTGCCACCAGAAGTCGTGGAAAATATATCACCCAACCTGCACCAAACCCAACCCTCTGGTAATTCAAATGGAATTTCTTCCGCTGTGATTGGTGGCAGTGTTTTTTCCTTTTTTATTTTCTTGTCTTTAATTAATTGGTCTTTTTCTGCTTTTATGCGTTTTAGTAACTCGCTTGCAGATTCTGTGTCTGGGTTTTGTTCACGCCAATCTGCTGTTAGTTTACCTTGTATAGCTTCTTGAAGTATGGATTGTTTGAGTAAAGCAGAATTCTGTAACTGGATTGAACAATGCTTTATAATTTCTTGACTATTATCAAATTCATTTAGAGCCTTTGCGATATCAATTACAAGCTCATCATATCCTTCAACAGAAATACCTTTTGATATATTAATTGCTTCTTTTTGTATTTCTATATCAATTTTAGGTATGATTAGGTCCTTTAGCTTGGTTGCATTGACACTTGGTCTAAATTCTCCTTTATTCAATGAGACAACTTGTGACCAATACACATAGCTATTTAAAAATAGATTTAAAAATTCTGGGTTGTTTTCTTTATTTGCTCGTATTCTAATCAAATAGCCTGCAAATATGGCTTTATCAGGTGGATTATTAATTATGAAACTTTTTCCAGTTGTGCCACCTGTACGTGCAATTAATAAATCATTTTTATTAAGCAAATAAGTGTCTTCATCGGAACAATCACAAAAAGGTACTGCATCCCAATCTACCTTACCATCTGTTATGTCACTTATTCTTAAAAATTTGTTTTTACCACTTTGTAAAGCAGAGGCATTGTAACCATATTGAGTGCCAGTAATTAACTTTTCAAGTTTTGAAAAAGCACCGTACTTGTCAAACAAATACCTCAGAATTACAGTATTCTTGATTTGCTCTTTAATGATATTGACATCATTTAAAAATGTCAGTGGTATATATTTAAAACTCAAACTCATTGACTAATCTCTTTTAATAAGTTTGAAATTTCATCTTGACTCTTTTTAATAGCTTCTATTAATTCTGACTTAGAATATTCAATATCATCTTCTTCAACTGTAGGGTTTTTAATATCTAAATCCCAATTTTTTAAATCTGCAATGTTTACTTTCCAAGCTACTTCGTTTTCTTTTCGGTCGTTCCACCAGTCAATAATGGGTTGAAATTCGTTGAACTGTATCGGCTTGGTTTTAGAATATGATTTTTGTCCTTCGGGCAATTTATGTTCGTAATACCAAATGTCATTGGTTTTACTTCCTTTTTCAAAAAACAATAAGTTGGTACTTACCGTAGCAGGGAAAAAGGTGCTTTGTGGCAAACGAATAATGGTGTGCAAATTACAATCGGTTAATAGCTTTTCCCGTATACGTGCTTTTACGCCATCACCCGTAATGGAACCATCAGGCAATACAATTGCCCAACGTCCTTTGGGCTTTAAGAGTTGTAACATTAAAATCACAAACAAATCGGCAGATTCTTTACAACGGTAGGTCGCAGGAAAGTTGGTTTCTACACCATCCGCAATACTTGCCCCAAATGGTGGATTTGCCAAAATAACATCTACGCGGTCTTTTGCTCCAATGCTGTTGTATTCCTTTTTTAAACTATCCATATAATGATAATCTGGAATATCCATTTCATGGAGTATCAAGTTGGTTAATCCCAAAACATAGGCAACGGGTTTAAATTCCCAACCAGTAATGCTTTTTTGCAGTTGGTGTTCGTCTTCTACGGTATGTACATAATTTGCACGCACATGGTCAATTGCTGCCGTTAAGAAACCTCCAGTACCAGCAGCAGGGTCTAACACTTTCTCACCCAATTTTGGGTCAATCATTTGCGTCATTAATTGCGTTACAGCTCTTGGCGTATAGTATTCGCCTTTGTTTCCTGCATCACGTAGTTCTACTAAAATGCTTTCGTAAATGTCGCCAAATATGTGTTTGTCTTCCGAATTATTAAAGTCAACTTCATTCAGTTTATTAATGACTTTACGCATTTCATAGCCCGATTTCATGTAGTTGTTAGAGCCTTCAAAAACTTCTTTTACAATAGCTGCTCTTTTCGGGTTGGTAATGCTTGTCAATTCACGCAATGTTGCAAATAAACCTTTGTTGTCTTGTGCATTACTATCTATGAATTCTAAGAGTTCATCACCTGTAATTCCTTCTGTGTCTGTTGCCCAACTTCTCCATTGAAATTTCTCTGGAATAACTGAAACATAATCATCTTTGGTTATTTCTAATTCTTGGTCTTTGTCGTCTATTATTTTCAGAAACAACATCCAACCCAATTGCTCTAATCGTTGAGCATCACCAGAGATTCCTCTGTCTTGCCTCATTATGTTTCTTATGCTGCTTATTACTGCTCCTACGTTTGCCATTTATGCTATTTTGTAAAGTTCTTGTTCTAATTCTTTTATTGCTTTTAAGTATTGCTGTTTACCTCCAAATGCTTTTACCAATTCAATTGGAGTCCCTAATTTATTTAAGGGGTCAAGTTTCAATACTTCTGTGCTTTCTATTGTAATTAAGCCGTCTTGGGCATATTTATCCAAAAGATTGTTTAATACTAATTGGGCTTGTTCACCATATTTGGTAAAGTAGTTTCGCTTTTTTACGTTGTCCGCTCTTTCTTTTCTTGTGAGTGGTTTTGATTCAAAAGCGACATGACAAATCAAATCGAAAGGGTCAAATTCTTTGCCGACTTCTTCTTGCAAGGCTTCAAAGAAAACACCGTGCTCTTCGAGTTCATTTACAATTGCCTTTTTCTTGTCGGCATTGTTCCAAGAGTTTAAAAACTCATCTAAGGTTTTGTATTGCTTGACTACGCTGTTTTTAGTGTAGTCTTTTAATGATTCTGTAATGATTTTGCCGTCAGAACCTAAATACTGTACTCTTTCGTTTACAATTCTCACTTGAACACCGTCAACTCTAATTTTAACTCTTGGTTCTTCTACAATTTCGCCACCGCCAGTAATTTCAGGATATTCAGGAGGGTCAGTAAAATCGACTTCCTCACCATCAACATCAATAATTGGTGTTTCGGTTGTTTCTTCTTCTGTTCCAGAAAGGTCTTCATCCTCGCCAACATCTTTAATCATTACTGGGTCGCCATCAAAATCAGGGTCAGCAAAAAGGTTGGTAACATTTCTGAAATCCATAATGGTAAAATAGGTCTTGCCATATTCCTCATTAATTCTAGTGCCTCTACCAATTATCTGTTTGAATTCGGTCATTGAACCTATGTTGCTATCCAGCACAATCAATTTACAGGTTTGAGCATCAACACCAGTCGTCATTAATTTTGAAGTAGTAGCAATAACAGGGTAGGTTTCACTTGGATTGATAAAGTTGTCTAACTCTCGTTTTCCTTCTTCATTGTCGCCAGTAATTTGCATAATGTATTTGCTGTTTTTAGCAAATAAATCAGCATTGGCTAACGCCAATGCGGTACGCATTCCTTCTGCATGTTCAATGTCAATGCAGAAAACGATACTTTTTGCAAAACGGTCATATCCTTTAAGAAACTCTGTGATTTTTGCAGCAACTATTTTCCTGCGTTCTTCAACAACAATGTTTTTATCAAAATCTGTTCGGTTGTAAATTCTGTCTTCAACAGGATTACCGTCTTTATCTAAAAATCCAGTTGGTGGTCGCCAACCTTCAGCGTCAATGTCCAATGTTACTTTAACTACTTTGTAAGGAGCTAAGAAACCATCATCTATTCCTTGTTTTAAAGAGTAGGTATAAATCGGTTCTCCAAAATATTCTGTATTTGAAACTTCTGTTGTTTCCTTTGGAGTTGCTGTAAGTCCGATATGTGTTGCAGTGTGGAAGTATTCCAAGATTTCTCGCCACTTACTGTCTTCTTTTGCACTTCCTCTGTGGCACTCATCAATAATTACCAAGTCGAAAAATTCACGACTGAATTGTTTGTAAGCATCATCCCCTTTGCTGTCTGAAAGTCCTTGATAAAGTGCTAAATAAACATTGTAGGCAGTGTCAATTTTTTTCTTTTTTATAATGGTCAAGGCATCTTTAAAATGTCTGAAATCACCTCTTGCTGTTTGGTCAATTAATGCCGTTCTGTCGGCTAAAAACAAAATCCGTTTTTTCGCTCCACTTTTCCATAGTCTGTAAATGATTTGGAAAGCAGTATATGTTTTTCCTGTTCCAGTTGCCATTACCAAAATGATACGTTGCTGATTTTTTGCAACTGCTTCAATGGTTCTGTTTACTGCATTTTGTTGGTAGTATCTTGGCGAACGACCAGAGCCTTCTTGAAAGTAGTCTTGTGAAATTATTTCTTCAACTTCTGGTGTTTCAATTCCTTTGTACTTTTTGTATTTCCTCCATAATTCTTGAGGACTTGGGAATTCTTCTAATGAAATTTCCTTTTCAATTTGGCCGTCTGTGGCGGTTTTGTCATGAAAATAAAATCCGTCTCCATTACTGCTGAACACAAAAGGAATGTCTAAAGTATTTCCGTAACCTAGGGCTTGTTGAATTCCTCCTTTTACGGAATGTTTGTTGTCTTTTGCCTCAATTACTGCAATCGGAACATTTGGCTTGTAAAACAGAATGTAGTCAGCAAACTTTCGCTTTCCTCTTGCGGTCAGTTTTCCTTTCACATAGATTCGTCCGTCTGTGAAGAATATTTCACGACCTAACTGAGTCTGTTCGTCCCAACCTGAATTCAATATCGCAGGAGTGATAAACTTTGCTTTTATGTCCGATTCTGATAAGTCTTTTTTATTCATTTAATTAAGTATCAATTTATATCAAGTGTTTGCAAAAAGATAGCCACTAAGGTTTTTCAGCACGGTATACAACTTGGTTTAAATGGAACTTTTATCTTTATACATATCCATTTTGACTGGCTTTGCGAAAGTTTTTAGATTTAATACTTTACTTCCTATTAAAATAGACAGAAAATTCCTTATGCAATTTAAGTGTATTTTATAAATCATCAAACAGTTATTCTTTTTTTCTAAGAACATAAATTGAATTTTGATTCATCTGATGTTTGGTTTTAAAAGTTAAATGGTAAAGTTAATTGATTAGCAAGAGGGTAACATGCTGCGCGATGTTACAACGACCTAATCCATTAAAATACAGGTGTTTATATAAGTCGGCAAAATCATTATTTACTAAAATTTACTGTAAAACCTCTCGGAAGCCCCGAAAACAGGTATTTTTTTACAGTAAATTTTAGTAAAAACACTCCTGAGTGACGTTCAATCGCCACTTAGGCTATCATTTTAAAAAGCTGAAGATTGCCTTTGCACCCAAAACCCTGCCGCTTAAATCTTCACCTTTTTAAAACGTTTGATTCCGATGAAACTTGCAGTGGAAATTTTTTCGTAAAAACGGCTGCTTATAGTTTATTAAGCTAATCGAAGTTTTTAAGGCTTAAAAAAGAATTTCCTTTCAATATGCTCCTACTAATGCAACAGGAGTGTATTGAAAGGAAATTTTATATGATGAATAAATGAATAGAAATCAAAGAGATTTACTTATTTAATAGCTTTTCTAAATAAGTGATTTTATCCTGCTCAGATTTTAAAAGGCGTTCATAGAGTTTTTTATTCTCTTCATGAGCCTCTATAAGTTTGTCAATAGGATTGAATGTACATCCGTAATTCACGGCTGACGAATTATCAACATGATAGGTGTTTCCAATAATATTTAGAACAGCTTCATCGGAAAAATTTTCAATCCCCTCTTTCGTAACCCCAAGTATATTTGCAATCTGTTCCAGTTTGTCGTCTTCAATCTTTTCGGATTGTTCAATCTTAGAAACTGCTTGTTGGCTAATACCCAGTTCCTCTGCTAAGGTTTCCTGTTTCATGCCCCTAAGCTCTCTGATACGGCTTATCTTTCTACCGATATGATTTGGTTTTGTTGCTGTTTCCATAATCCAAATATAAGATTTTTTTCAAAAACTGTATGCTTGTAAAAAACAAATTCATAATGGTATCATACAAATGGTTTTGGTTCGGTACACGACACTTTTATACTTAGTTTATGTAAAACCAAATGATTATGAAAAACAAGGCAAAAAAAAAGTCCAAAAAGAAGCATGATAAGAAATTTCTAGAGCTTAATAAAATAGCCCAAGAATATTTTACATTGCTCACTCCAACACCTCAATGTTTCTATAGACAAGGAAACTACCTTGAATATGCTTATATCCGTAATTATGAAGAATTGGGATATACGTTGGAATCTGTTTTAAACATATGTATCATGGCATTGGACGGGTACGAGCCGAACAATCAGAAAAGGGATATAAAAGAGGTGCATACGCAATTAGCCGATGTATTGGAGTTTGCAAAGAATTTAATCCCCCATGAAGAATTTGAGTTTTTGGACAAATCCAGAGAATTATTGCTTACAAAGAATAAAGAACAATAGTTAAAACCAATCCAAATATGAAGGTCTATGTCCATTGGTTTGGAATTCTAGATGTGTGCCTATGTTGACACACTCTCGTTTGCTCCCCACGGTCGCAAAATAAAAAAAGATGTTTAGGAGAGTAAGAACAACCGTTTTTAAAGTTATGGATTTAGAGGCTGGATTGAGCGAGGAGAATCCATGAGTTTAAAAATGCAGCAAGCTCGCCCAAAGCGAGCGCGGTAGTTTTGTTATTTTTAAGATTAGTATTACTACATTCAATACGTAATAAATAGAATCAAATTTTATAAATTAACATGATTGAATTCAATGTTTATAGGGAGTACAGAAGATATTATGTTAATTTGGGTAATAATTCTCCGTTTTCTAAATTATTAAAGCCAAACTTTTGGATTTGCCGCAAATTTTCATCTGTTTATAGGGATTTCAAGACTATTTGCCGCAAATACTATTATATAAAAGAGTATAAATTGAAGATGCTCATTTTTAAACAACTGAAAATAAGCACTTTAAAAATGATTAAAACTACGCAATGAGCTTTAGCGCATTGCCCTCTTGCTCTTCCCTTAGATTCGCAGTGTCATTTACATAGAGCTTTCTTTTAAGATATTTGATCCTTAAATGATCTGTTATCTTTTACTCGGGAAAACCCTCCATAATTACTGGCTATGATATATTAGTAGTAATATTCTTGTGAATAGTAAGCTCAAAATTTTGGAAACAAACTATAAATAAAAAACATAATTAATTTATCATTATCAAATCCTTTTCGTATTTTTTTAAATGCTTTACTCATGTGAGATTCCACCGTTTTCTTAGAAATATTTAACCTTTTTGCAATTTCATTATATTTAAGTCCGTGTAATTTATTTAGTTCTAATACTGTTTTACAAGTAGGCGGCAAGTCATCAATAAGCTGTTTTAATTTTTTAATTCGAATATTTAATAACTCCTTATCTTCTGTTATAGAATCTCTCAAGGCTTTTTCTTTGAAATCGTCTAATAAATGCTCTCTACGTTTAGTTTTTCTATATAAATCAATATATTTAGTATGTGAAACCCAATATAAGTAGCCTTTTACACTTTTGTTAATCTTTAAATCATTCCTATTCATCCATAAATACATAAATACTTGCTGTACAATATCTTCAGATACATAAGTATCTTGAGAGAAAGATTTTACATAATAAACAAGCGGTTTATAATACTTCTTAAAAAGTATATCAAAAGCAACACGGTCGTCGTTTATAATTTTATGGATTAATTCCCGGTCTTCTGCCTCCAAAATGATGTATCATTAGCGTTTTAGTCCGGAAATATACATAATTAATAAAATTTTTTGACTTTTCACTAGGGGTTTTTAAAAACTCATATCGATATAATAGTATGCACCGCAGATAAACTAAATTAAATGAAAAGCTTAATATTAAAATATTTTACTGATAGTTTGAATGAAACTGAGAAGGAACAGTTACTAAATTTACTTGAGAAACCTGAAAACCTAAAAGAATTTAAAGCTTATGCAAAAGAGAACTATCATCTTAATATTGTCTATGATGACATTAATGAAGAAGCAGCTCTGTTAAAGGTAAAAAGTGTTATTCAAAACCAAGAAAAACCAGTAAGGAAATTTTATTGGCGTTATGCAGCTGTAGCGGCATCTATAGTATTATTGATTTCTATCGCTTTTATTTTTAATAAAAATGATGGTCAAGTTGTTGAGCCTGTAATAGTAAACAACAATATTAAAGTGGGCACTGATAAAGCATCTTTAACTTTGGGAGATGGTTCAGTGATAGTTTTGGAAAAAGGGAAAGAATATATTACAGATAATATAGAAAGTACAGGGGAAGATTTAGTGTATTCCAAACCAAAAGAAACAAAGGTAGAAGTCGCATATAACTATTTAACAATTCCACGAGGTGGTCAGTATCACGTAATTCTATCAGACGGAACTGAAGTTTGGTTAAATTCTGAATCACAATTAAAATACCCAGTAAGTTTCACAGATGGGGAGAGCCGTCAGGTAGAGCTCGTCTATGGTGAGGCCTATTTCGAGGTATCCCATAGTATAGAGCATAAAGGATCCGACTTTAATGTACATCATCAAGGGCAGGACATACAGGTTTTGGGCACCAAGTTCAATGTTAAGGCTTATAAAGGTGAAAACAATATTTATACCACTTTGGTGCAAGGTAAAGTGGCAGTTGGCTATCAAGACATCAAAAAAATACTTTTACCAAATGATCAGTCTGTTCTTAATACTAGAACGGGTCTGCTAAAAGTTGACCACCTCAGCAGTGTTTATAACGAAATAGCTTGGAAGGATGGTGTTTTTAGTTTTGATGATATGCCACTTAAAGAAATCGCGAAAGCACTTGAACGCTGGTACAATATGGAGGTAATCTTCAAAAACAAAGAATTAGAAAAGCTGGTATTCATTGGCAAGATTAAAAAATCACAAAGTATTGTAGAAATACTAAATGCCATTAAAAATGCCAGCATCATTAACTCATATCAAATAAAAAACAAAATGATAACTTTAGAATAGCCTACATCAAACGAAAAAAATAATATGAATTTAAAAACGCCGCCTATGGTTAAAAAGCAAATTAAGCCACATTAAGCAGTAAAAAAAAGGGGAGAAAGGTCCTATTTCGCTAAAAACAAACACTTTATCCCCAGTAAATTATTAATCAATTATTATGTAACTAACTAATAACATGCAAATTTATGGAAATTAAATTAACAAGACTCTTTTTTCCTTCCAGAAAAGGAGCTATCATTTGGGTTATGAGAATCTTTATATTCCTTCTATGTACTACGGTCTTCGGTCTAACATCCAAGGAGTCGTTTTCACAAACTACGGTAATTATCAACCAAGACGAAACAGTCTCGGTCGATCAGGTTTTTAAAATCATTCAGCAACAAACAGATTATACTTTCCTTTACCAAAAAGGTATTTTTAATGACTTACCCATGGTAAAATTGAAAAAAGGAAAGATTCGCCTTGATACCTTAATCAATAAAAGTATTACTGGAGCTAAATTCAATGTCATATTATCTGGTAATAATACTATTATAATACAAGGTAAGGATAAGCAACAACAAATGAAGGTAACAGGTACCATAACCGATGAAACAGGCTTACCTGTTCCAGGAGTTACTGTACTAATAAAAGGAACTACAAAAGGAACATCAACAGATTTAGATGGCAACTATGTCATCATGATTCCAAGCCCTGGAAATATCTTGATATTTTCTGCAATTGGTTTTAAAACCCAAGAAGTAATTGTTGGGGATCGCAATACAGTAGATGTTGTTTTAAAAGAAGATATTTCCAAACTAGATGAGGTGGAAATAAACACAGGGTACCAAAAGATAAAACCAGAACAAAGAACAGGGAGTATTTCTATGCTTAGCTTCAAGGAATATGACAGTAGGATAAATACAACTAGCATTTTAGAGGGTATCCAAAATAAAATCCCTGGATTGCTTGTTAATAACGATGTTAAATTTGAAGGCAACAATCTTTTTCAGATTAGGGGTATTTCTACAATTAATGGTAATAAAAACCCATTAATTGTGGTAGATGGTTATCCTAGCGATCTTTCTCTAGACATGATAAACCCTAATGATATAGAGTCAGTCACTGTTTTAAAAGATGCTGCTGCAGCTGCAATTTATGGTGTTCGTTCTTCTAATGGGGTAATTGTAATAGAACGAAAAAAAGCCAAAATAGGAAAATTAAGGGTAGCTTTTCGCAACACAGTTAGTATGACCCCAAAAGAAAATCTTGGTAGATATCGTTGGGATAAAGACGGAGCTAACACCAATATTGATTATTACAGAGGCGTTTATGAAGGAGCCACAAGTCCATTTGAATGGGAATATTTAAACAGTTTAAATAGTGGTGGATATTATACATATCAAGCTCCTAGGCTTATTATAGCACAGCAGGCAGCTGGGGATATAACACCAGCCCAAGCAGAAACAAAATTTAAAGAATTGGGGGCTTATAACAATGCTAATGAATATGCCGATTTGTTCCTTCGTACAGCAATAGCTAGCACCTATAATGTTGATATTTCTGGTGGTGATAGAAATGTGTTATATTATTTGAATGCCAATATAATTGACAGGAAATCTTCTTTAATTAAAAACGGGGATAAAAGTTTTAATTTATCTGGAAGGGGAACATTTAATTTCTCAAACCGTTTTTCATTGGATTTAACAAATAATTTTAAACAAGACAACGGTAAGGCTTCTCCTGTACCTGATATTAATAATATTTTTCCTTACGAACGTTTTTATGATGGTAACGGGAATCAATTGCCTCTGTTTTACGGTTCTAACGCAAACCCTTATTATAATCAGGCTCTTATGGAAAGAGGCTTGTTAGATAATATGTATTACCCATTGGTAGATGTAAATGAAATATCCAATGCTTCGAAAACAACAAATAACCGTATAACAGCTAATTTTAATTATAAATTAAGTAACGCATTAAATTTAAAATTTGGCGGTGTTTATGAAAGTTCTACCACAAACATAAGTCACTATGCTAGTGAGAACTCATCTGAAGCCCATCAATTGGTTAACGGCTATGCTAGCAATGGACCTAACGGATCCTTAGTGTACAACATCCCAATAGGAGGATATTTAAAAGAACAAGTACTTGGAACACAAGGATATACAGTTCGTGCCCAGTTAGATTTTAACACTAAAATAAAAGAAGATCATGCCTTCTATACCATTCTAGGTACTGAGATTAGGTCTCTTATTGAAAAATCTAATACTAGTTCATTCTTTGGTTATAACGACCAAACATTGGCAAATCAACAAATAGATTATAGGTCTTTGTTTGTAACCCGAAGTATTTATGGTAATTATCAGAGTGGTGCCTTCCTCTTTTATGATGACCTTTTTGGCATAGAATATAATGAAAATAGGTATTTTTCTGTTTATGCCAATACTTCATACAGTTACAAAAGTAAGTATTCTGTTACTGGAAGTATACGTATAGATCAGTCTAATTTATTTGGCACAGATCCTAAATATCGTTACAAACCCTTATGGTCTGTAGGTGCTAGTTGGGATATACACAAAGAAGAGTTTTTGGATAATGCCGATTGGCTAAACTCCTTAAAGTTGCGTACAGCCTATGGCTTTAACGGAAATGTTGCAAAAAACTCACTTCCGCAAATCATTGCGCGAAATGGATTTTTTAACTTCGGGATAATAAATCCTATCCCGCGTCTATTCCTTTCTTCTCCAGCCAATAAAGGACTGCGGTGGGAAGAAACCCATACGTTTAATATAGGGCTAGACTATAGCATATTTAAGAGCATAAAAGGAAGTTTTGATTATTATGTTAAGGAAAGCTCTGACCTTTTGGCTAGAACCCTCGTAGATCCCTCACGAGGGGTATCCACTGCTCTAATTAACCAGGCTTCAATTAAAAATAGTGGTTTTGAGTTTAAGCTAAATGCTGATTGGATAACAAATCAAAACTTTAATTGGAACACGGGTATAGTTGCTTCTATTAATGATAGTAAGGTATTGGATGTATACAACGTAGACAATGGAATGTCTAGACAATATATAGATGCCAATGGCTACTCTAATTACTTAAAAGGGTACGAAGTAGGCGCAGTATTCAATTATAGGTATGCAGGTGTAGATGAGAATGGGGCTCCTTTGATCTATGATATAGATGGCAATAAAAAACCTATTCTAGATAATCAGTCTAAAGATGATCTAGATTACGTAGGTTCATCTATACCAACTTTAAATGCAGGATTGAGCAATAGGCTTGATATAGGCAATTTTTATGTATACGCTATGGTTAATTATTATGGAGGCTTCAAGTCTAGGATACCTATGCCGACACCTTCTGCCACCAGACCTTTAGAAGGTGCTAACAATTATTGGAAACAACCGGGAGATGAGGCAGATCCTAATATATTGCCTGCACTAGGTTATCGTTCAACTTATGACATTTATGTTGCAGCATCAGATAAATATACGGTAAATGGATCCTATTTGACTATAGGTGACTTAACCTGTGCTTATAGCTTAAATAACAAGGTAATAAACAAAATAGGATTCTCTGGCCTGGAATTTAGATTGCAAGCATCTAATATTTATACAGTGGGCTTTAATGATTTTAATTATAGCTTGGCTACAGGTAGTTTTGCAAAATCCTATTTAACCCCAACCTATACCTTTGCGGTTACTGCTAATTTTTAATAAATATGAAATTAAAATTTAAAAAAATGAACAAAAATATAGTTATTCTATCAATTTTCATCTTGACAACTTTTTTGTCCTGTGACCATTATCTGGATATTGAGCCAAAAGGCGTGAGACTTTTAGAAACTGTTGAGGACTATGATTTATGGTTAAACAGTTATTATGGTTTTTACCCTTATGAAATGAATTTACTATCAGACTTATCTGATAAATTAGACGTATCAGATCCCCCTGTAGATGTTAATAGCAGGGTCTATACCTGGCAAGCTCAGTTTGATGAAGATATAAGCAGTAGTACTGCCCCTTTTTGGAGGACTCACTACCAGTTCATTTATACCTTAAATGCTGTAATAAAAAATATTGACGGTGCATCTGGGGGGACTACAGAAGAAAAAATCAGGTTAAAGTCTGAGGCTCTATTGGGAAGAGGGTTTGAATATTTGCATTTGGTTAATCTTTACGGTAAGGTATACAACCCTTCTACGGCAAACCAAGATTTGGCTGTGCCATTTGTAACCGGTATAGACGTAACCGATGAGATTCCTAACCGTAGTACCGTACAGGAAATTTACGATCATATAATAGCCGATATTACAGAGGCTCTCCCTAATCTTCCACAGGATAACAGTGATAATCGTTTTCGAGGTTCAATAGCCGCTGCGTATAGTGTTTTGGCTCGTACCTATTTATATATGAAAAATTATGAATTAGCCGCTATTAATGCGCAACTTGCAATAGACAATAGCCTTGATCCAATTCTAGACTATACAGAAGTGCTCAATATGCCTGAATTCCCACGGTTAGTAAAAAGACCAGGAACTATTTATGCAAAATACGGTAGTACGGGTATTGAATTCCCAACACTTGATTTTTTAAATTCTTTTGAGGCCAATGATTTGAGACGCACTATGAACTATACACAACCATGGAGTGGCCCTACACCTCAAAGAGGAGAGATTCTATTTATTCATTATGGATCATGGCCTATTTCGAATGCTTATCCTAATTGGGGTACCTCAGTTAGTGAAATGCGTTTAATACTTGCCGAAACAGCAGCACGAGCCAATAACTTAGAACAAGCTATCGAGGAACTACATCTTCTACGCGAAAAACGCTTTAAACCAGAAGATTATGTAAAATATGAATCTTTAAACCAAGAAGATGTTCTACAAAGAGTATTACTTGAAAGAAAATTTGAATTTGCATTTAATGGATTGAGATGGTACGATATGAGAAGATTGGCTTCGGAAGGCCGGATGCCAGAAGTTTATCGATACGGAGCTGACAATACTGTCATATCCACTTTGTCTCCAGATAGCAATAGGTACACGTTACAAATCCCTATTCAAGTTATGAGTTTTCATCCGGACTGGGAACAAAACCCTTAATAATTATTCACATAGCTCCTTCCTCTACCCACAACAAAGGTTGTAGGAAGGAGTTCTATTACCATACAATTAAAATCAGATATTTAATTAAAAAATACACTTCAATCAACAAACATTATTTATCAAAATAAAACATGAAAAACACCTTAATCAGCGTAGAGAATTTATCCCATCGTTATAATGCACAATGGGCAATAAAAGATCTTAATATTGAGATACCCGACAATGGAGTTTATGGTTTATTGGGTTCCAATGGAGCTGGTAAATCTACCGCTATGAATATTATGAGTGGCGTGTTAAAACAAACCCAAGGAAATGTTTATATCAAGGGAATTGATCTGTCCAAAAATCCTATTGAAGCTAAAAAACAGATAGGCTTTTTGCCACAAAATCCGCCGTTGTATATGGATACTACGGTAGAAGAATATCTAACCAATTGCGCCTATTTAAGAAGAATAGATACTAAAGAGGTTAAATTAGCTGTACAGGAAGTTATGGAAAAATGTTCTATAACTCATTTTAAAAAGCGACTTATCCGTAATTTATCTGGAGGATATCAACAACGTGTAGGTATTGCACAGGCCATTATTCATAAACCTGCGTTTATCGTATTAGATGAACCAACTAACGGATTAGACCCTAACCAGATTTTAGAAATTCGAAAATTAATAAAAGAAATAGCCGAAGAGCGAGCGGTTTTATTTTCTTCACATGCTCTAACCGAAGTTCAAGCTATTTGTGACCATGTCCTAATGATTAACGAAGGAAAAATGGTGTTTTCAGGTAAAACTGAAGATTTTGACAATTATCTAATGCCTAATGCTGTTTTTGCTCGTCTACTCAGTGTGCCTTCTGTTGAAGATTTAAAACAAAATATAGAAGGCGTAATAAACATCGAAGAACTAGGTGCCGCTAATTATCGATTTTCATTTGAAAACCTTAACGGAGCTATAGAGCATATTGTTCGAGCTAGTGTAAAAAACAACTGGCAATTAGATGAAATTCGTGCCGAAAAGAGTTCTTTAAATGATGTCTTTTCTGTCTTGTCAAAAATCAAGTAAAGATATTTATAACAAACTTAACACCCCTGATAAAAGAACTTAGGATGTTCTTGGTAATCTTTAAAACAAAAATTAACTATGAAAATAATATTTAAAATAGCAAGAATGGAACTTCAGAAATTGTTCTATTCTCCTATTGCATGGCTTATACTAATCATTTTCTTTATTCAGTCGGGCATTGCTATAATGGAAATGATAAGTCAATTTGTTATTACTTCAGAATTAGGAAGTCCTACTGAAAATATAACTTCACAGGTTTTCTCTAGCCCAAACAGAGGTTTTTTTAGTAAAGTGCTAAATCAATTATATTTGTACATCCCTTTACTTACCATGGGCTTAATTAGTAAAGAATTTGGTACAGGTTCAATAAAACTTTTATATTCTTCACCTATTTCCAACCTACATATAGTATTAGGAAAGTTTGTTTCTATGATGGCCTTTGGAGTCGTTATGGTTTTAATTTTATTTATTGAATCGCTTATTGGTTTCTATGCAATAAAAGATTTTGACTTTCTCTTAATGTTATCTGGCCTTTTGGGAATATATTTGGTAATTTGTACTTATTCGGCTATTGGCTTATTTATGTCTTCCCTTACGTCTTATCAAATAGTAGCTGCTATTGGTACATTTGCTGTTTTATTTGTATTATCTACTGTAGGAGGGCTATGGCAAAATATTGATTTTGTGCGCGATATCACTTACTGGTTGTCTATTAATGGAAGATCGAGTACTTTGATAAGAGGGCTAATTGCAAGTGAAGATATATTTTATTTTATTTTGGTAACTTCATTGTTTCTTTTATTTACTCTCTTTAGGCTAAAATCTATTAGAGAGAAAGCTAAAAGGCATATTTCGATTACCAGATATGCGCTCTCTTTTATAATAATAGCATTTATAGGTTATATAACAACGATTCCTGTTTTAAAAAAATATTACGACACAACCCAAACCAACCAAAATACCTTAACCCAAAATAGCCAAGAAGTACTTCATAAATTAAAAGGGAAAGTTAAGATTACTACTTATGCAAATATTTTCGATCGGTATTTTTTCTATGGATCACCTTCAAATCGGAAAAACGATATCAGCAGATACGAGCAGTATAGTCGATTTTATCCAAATATGGAATTTGATTATAAGTATTATTATTCACTTCCTTTAGATGAAGATCTATTAAACAGTCATAACGCAAGCTTTAAAGGGCTGTCTATAAAACAAGCCTTATACAAATCGGCCATTGTTTTTGATGTGGAAGCAGATGTGTTCAAACGACCAGAAGCCTATGCTTCGGAAATTGATTTAAAAGATGAGTTGTACCGTACGGTAACAACCCTTACTAATGAAGAAGGGAAATCGGTACATTTGCGTTTCTTTGACGACATGCCCGTACTTCCAGCAGAAGCACAGATAACAGCAGCGTTTAAAAAATTAGGAACCACACTGCCTGAGGTAGGTTTTATAAACGGACATGGAGAGAGAGACGTAAACGATTTTGGTTCTCGAGGATATTTTAGTTTGGCCAAGAAAAAACCTTTTCGTTTTTCACTAATTAACAATGGGTTCAATTTTACCACATTTAAGCTTAATTCACCTATTCCGGAAAACATCAATATTTTAGTTATTGCTGATGCTAAGGAAGCTTTTTCTGAAGAAGAGATTAAAAACTTAAACGACTATATTGACCGTGGTGGCAATCTAATAGTAGCTGGGGATTTGAACCGACAGGACTACATGAACCCATTAGTTGAAAAATTAGGAGTTAAGTTTATGCAGGGTCAGGTTGTAGAACACAATAAAGGGTATACAATGGATCTAGTCACAGCCTCTTTTACCGATGAGGGTAAAAAAATGGCCTATCAATTTGACGATATAGCAAAAAACGAAGGTGTTGTAAGTATGAATGGTACAGTAGGTATTTCATATGAAGCGAAAGAAGATTTCAAATACATTCCATTTTTAAAATCTGATATGGTTAAAGATGCTAATGCTCTAGATTCCCTAGGTTCGTGGAATGAGTTAAAGAGCACCAATTTTATAGATGAATCCCCAACATTTGCCCATTCTGAAGGAGATGTACAAGGTGCTTTAACAACCGCCTTGGCTCTTACGCGAAAAGTAGGTGACAAAAATCAAAAAATTATGATTTTTGGAGATGCTGATTGCTTTAGTAATGGAGAACTAACACAATATAGAGATTGGGTTAAAGCAATGAATTTTAATATGGCTACTGGAGTCTTCTTTTGGTTATCGGATAATAAAGTACCAATAGACATGCGTCGTCCAACTCCTCCAGATAATAAAATGTACCTTAAAAAGGGAGATCTAAATTATTTAAATATTTTATATAAAATTGCGATACCTTCTGTATTTGCAATAATATTTCTAATCATTTGGCTACGCCGGAAAGGACGATAGAATAATTGTAATTATAATGTATTATTCAGATATGGCATTTAAAATAGATTCTCAAACAATTAGCGACTTAAAAATTATAGGTAATTCCAAAGAAAAGGATATATATACGCTTTTCAATAATACCAAGACTATTGGTGGATCAAGAATATTAAAGGACATGTTTCTTCATCCTTGCTCTAATCAAGACGAAATATCTTATAGAACAAATACTATTCAATATTTCAAAGATCATGATTTTACATTTCCTTTTTCTACTGAAACTTTTGATACCATTGAGTTTTATCTGGAGAATACCGATGAGCGTACACGACTTGATACTCAAGAGGAAAATTTAAAGCATAAGTTTGACCGTATTATTGGTGCGGATACACATTATCAACAACTTAATAAAGGGGTGACAAATTGTTTAAGAATATTAAAAGATTTTAGTTATTTCATGAAAATGTTAAGCGATAATGGAGTAAACGGCTATTTTCATAATGATATAAAATCGATAAATGACATTCTTAATATGCCGGAACTTGGTTTTATAAAAAACCTGGAAAAATCGGAAAAAATCGCCTATAAAAATGTTGTGGAATACGATTGTTTTTTTCGTTTTTCATTTAAAAATGAACTTTTAAAACTACTTTATTACGCTTATAGAATAGATGTATTTATGGCGGTAGCCCAAGTAGCTAATGAGTTAAATTTTTCTTTTGCAGAAATTATGAACCCTGGTAACCATATTCTTGAAATGAAAGGTGTTTATCATCCATTAGTTCCAAACGCTGTTTCTAATGATATTGGTATTTCTGAAAAGGGCAATATGATCTTTTTAACAGGTGCTAATATGGCAGGGAAATCTACTTTTATGAAAACTTTTGGGATAGCCATGTACCTAGCCCATATTGGTTTTCCTGTGCCCGCAAAAAGTATGCGTTTCGTAATTCAAAATGGTATGTACAGTACCATCAATTTAGCTGATAACCTGAATATGGGATTTAGTCATTTTTATGCCGAAGTCGCTAGGGTTAAAAAAGTGGCTCAAAGTGTTAATAAAAATGATCGCTTGATAGTAATATTTGATGAGCTCTTTAGAGGAACCAACGTTAAAGATGCCCACGAAGCTACTGTTGCCGTGTTAAATGCTTTTGCTGGTAATCGCAAATGTGTATTTATCATTTCAACACATATTGTAGAAGCTGCCGAAGAATTAAAAAGACTACGTGACAATATTAAATTTGTGTATCTCCCCACAAAAATGTTTGGTAATGTACCTCAATACACATATAAAGTAGAGGAGGGCATAACAAAAGACCGACACGGTATGCTAATTATTCAAAATGAGAACATTTTAGATATTTTAAAAAGTAATTGCTAATGAACTTTGTTACAGACAAACAAACGCTAGATGATTTAAATATCCTAGGAAAATATAAGAACAACTCTATATTAGGTTTGTTTAATCATACTAGAACTTTTGGAGGTGCTAAACTTCTAGAAAAAATGTTCAAACAACCTCTCACTAATCTAGAGGATATAAATAAGCGTAGCAGTATATTTTCTTTTTTTGGAGAGTTAAATGTTTCGTTACCATTTAACTCAAAGGAGTTTGAAGTCCTCGAAAATTACCTGAGGACCCCAGAATCAAAAAACCGGTTAGTAGCAGGATTCAACATAACAAAAAGTAAGTTGTTAAAATACATTACCAACGTTGAAGAATATCCAATCCTATGCGAAGGTCTAGAAAATACCATAAAAATATTATCAGAATTAAGAACACTTTTTCAGGAAATTGGAATTGCATCTAAAAATTCTCCTTACCAAAATGAAGCTGATATAATTAATGAATTTCTAAACAATACTCAGTTTGATTTAGTATGGCAAAGCCTAAATGAATTTCCTCTACCATTTCAAAGGGTATTGCAACTTGATTATATTTTAAGAGGAATATTTTATGCTGAAATGGAAATATTTTTAGACAATATTTACAAACTTGATGTTTATATCACCATATCCAAAATTGCTCGCCAAAAGAAGTATACGTATGCTAACGCCTTAGATAAAGAAGAGCAGATTATCAGTATAAAACAAATTTGCCACCCCTGTATAGATGGTGCCGTGCCTAACGATATTTCCATTGATGGCGAAAAAAATGTTTTCTTTTTAACTGGCGCAAATATGGCTGGAAAATCCACATTAATGAAGTCTTTTGGTATTGCTATTTATCTGGCACATATGGGTTTCCCTGTTGCAGCCAAATCAATGATCTTTTCAGTGCATGAAGGCATTTATACTTCGATTAATGTACCAGATAACTTATCAAAGGGATATAGTCATTTTTATGCAGAGGTACTTAGAGTTAAAAATATAGCATGTGAGGTAGCTTCTAACAAACAACTGGTTGTTATTTTTGACGAACTCTTTAAAGGTACTAATGTTAAAGACGCTTCAGATGGTACTGTAGCAGTTGTAGATGCTTTCTCAAAAAGAAGAGGTAGCTATATAATTTCTACCCATATTATGGAAGCAGGTGAAATACTTAAAAGTAACAGTCAATTATTTTATAAGTTCCTTCCAACAATAGTGAAGGATAATATACCAACTTACCCTTATATTTTAGAAGAAGGAATTACAGATGACAGGCAAGGGATGATGATTATTAAAAACGAAAGAGTTATCGATATAATCAATGGCAAAGAATAAACAATAATAAAATTCAAAACACATAGAAATGAATCAAAAAACAATATTAATAATAGCTCTTTTCCTGACATTTAGTTTTAAAGGAATTTCACAATCACTTGATCTCAATGCTCCTCTACCCATAGATAATACCATAAAAAAAGGAGTATTGTCCAATGGACTAACTTATTATATAAAAAGCACAGACGTTGTAAAAGATGCTGCTAGTTATTATATTATTCAAAATGTAGGTTCTATTTTAGAAAATGAGGATCAACGTGGA
>TARA_R110002033_G_scaffold798_9_pt1 | contig 22629 bp, 19 predicted proteins | sample TARA_R110002033 | Tara Oceans TARA_R110002033 (sample SAMEA4397051) | marine metagenome | biome: Polar Biome; feature: [SRF] surface water layer (ENVO:00010504); material: water (ENVO:00002006), including particulate matter (ENVO:01000060) such as... | depth 5 m
CATTTTTATTTTTTACTTTTTCATTTGCGCAGGAAAAAGAAAAGCAGGATTTAAAAGCCTTAAAAAAGGCGAATGAATATGTGTACCAAGGCAATGAATCAGTTAATAACGATGATTTTGTTTCTGCAGAAATGGATTACAGAAAAGCTATTTCAGAATATCCATCAAGTGTAGTTGGTGCCTATAATTTAGCAAATTCATATTATAAAAAAGGTGATTTTGAAGAAGCCTTGTATCGCCAACAACAAGTTGTAGAAAACGCAACGTCCAAAGACGAAAAACACAAAGCATTTCATAATATTGGCAATATTTTAATGAAAGGCAAGAAATGTAAAGAAGCTGTTGAAGCTTACAAAAATGCCTTAAGAAATGATCCAACCGATGAAGAAACACGTTATAATTTAGGTTTAGCAAAAGAATGTGCAGAACAGCAAAAAGATAAGCAAGACCAAAATAAAGATAACAAAGACAACAAGGATAATAAAGATAATAAGGATAACAAGGACCAGAATAAAGACAATAAGGACAATAAAGATAATAAGGATAACAAAGACCAAAATAAAGATAAAAAGGACGATAAAAAAGATAAAGGCGATCAAGACAAAAAGGATGGAGACGATAAAAAAGACGATCAAGGAAAGCCTAAAGATGATAAGCAAGACCAAGGAAAAGGAGATAAAGAGAAAAAAGAAAACCAACAACCAAAACCCCAACCAGGACAATTATCTCAACAACAAATTAAAAGTTTATTGGAGGCCATGAATAATCAAGAACAAAAAGTTCAAGAAAAAATGAATGCCGAAAAACAAAAAGGAGTTCAAATAAAAACAGAAAAAGATTGGTAATAATTAATGGTTGGTACGATATCTATTAATTTAAACGATGAAACAATATAAACACATATTAATAACTTTTATAGCGCTCTTCTTGTCTTGTGCAACTTATGCTCAGGTAAAATTTGAAGCAAAGGTAAGTAAGAATAAATTGGGTATTAATGAGCGGTTACGTGTTGATTTTGAAATGAACAAAGATGGCGACCATTTTAATCCACCAGATTTTAACAATTTTACGGTAGTTGGTGGTCCTAACCAATCTGTTAGTAATTCTTGGATTAATGGAGTTAGGTCATTCACTAAAACCTATAGTTATTTCTTATCTCCTAAAAAGCAAGGAAATTTTACTATCGATCAAGCAACTATTAATATTGATGGTGAAACCTATAAAACGATACCTGTAAAAGTTGAAGTAACCTCGGCAGTACAAGTTCCCAAAGACCCTAATGACCCCAATTATATAGCATCTGAAAACATACATTTAGTTGCAGAAATTTCAAAAACGAACCCCTATTTAAATGAAGCTATAACAGTTGTTTATAAGCTATATGTGGCACCAAACACAGGGGTTGATAATTGGCAAGAAATTGATAGTCCAAGATATAATGATTTTTGGAGTCAGAATATCGATATGCAGGGGCAGAAAGTGCAAACAGGCACATATAACGGAGAAGAATATCGTTATTTAGTTCTGAGAAAAACAGTCTTATACCCTCAAAAATCAGGAAAATTAGAGATTGAACCTTTAAGTTTAGATATCATCGTTCAAGTACCTACAAATAGGCGTGATATTTTTGGAAGACGCTTAACCACACAGGCACATAGAACCGTTTCTGCAGGCAAAAAAACAATTAATGTAAAGCCTCTTCCTGAAGCTGGAAAACCTGCTGATTTTTCAGGTGCGGTTGGGGATTTTACTTTTAATGTTTCTATGTCTAAAACAGAACTGAAAGCGTCAGAATCATTTCAAGCAAAAGTTGAAGTTAAGGGCAAAGGAAATTTAAAACTTATCAAGCTTCCTAAAATATCATTACCAAGTTCTTTGGAAGTTTATGAGCCTGAACATAATGAAGATATTACAACAAACTTAGACGGCATGCAAGGAACTATTTCAGATACCTATACGGTAGTTCCTCAAAATAAAGGAAAGTATCCAACGCCAAGTATTTCATTTTCATATTTTGATTTAAAAACCGAAACGTATAAGCGGTTATCATCTAATGAGTTTGTTATAGATGTGTTAGATGGTCCACTAAATAATTCAAGTAGCAATGCTGTTACGTCAAACAATGTAAAACAACCTGTTGTACTGAGTAAAGATCAATTTGCTTTTATAAAAACTAAAACAAATTTCACTTCAATAAAGCCAACTTACTTTTTTAAAACGAAGTTGTTTTGGGGTTCGTTATTGCTACCGTTTTTAATGATTCCTCTAGCTATAGTGATAAGAAAGAAAAAAGTAGAACGTGATGCCGATGTTTTTGGAAATAGAATACGAACAGCCGATAAATTGGCAAGAAAATATTTAAGTAATGCAAAAAAAGCACTTGGTAAAAAAGAAGCGTTTTACATTGCCATGGAGAAGGCCCTACATAATTATTTAAAAGCCAAGTTACATATAGAGACTAGTGATTTAAGTAAAGACAAAATTAAAACGTTACTTTCTGAAAGAGGCGTTGAAGCTGATACTATAAATGATTTTAGTAGTATTATGGAAAACTGTGACTTAGCTCGTTATACGCCAATTACAGCTGTAACCATGAAAGAGGATTACGATAAAGCTGCTAAAACTATTTCTTTAATTGATAAACAAGCAAGTTAATATGAGAAATATTGTATACATCATCATGGTTTTGTTTAGCACTAGCTTTTATGCTCAAAATCAATCATTGTTTGAACAAGGCAACAAGCTTTATAATCAAGGAAAATATGCGGAAGCTATTGATAAGTATAAAGCAATTCTTGCCACCAAAAAGCATTCAGAAGCACTCTATTTTAATTTAGCGAATGCACATTACAAATTAAATAATATTGCGCCGAGTATTTATTATTACGAAAAAGCATTGCAGTTGGCGCCAGATGACAAAGACATTAAAAATAACTTAGCATTTGCTAAAAACATGACAATTGACGCCATTGATACTGTTCCTGATGCAGGTTTTTCTAAGCTTGTAAAAAACATCACTAATATTATGAGTTTTGATAATTGGGCAAAAGTTGCTGTGGCATCTGTAATTTTATTTGTGTTATTATTTTTGGTATATTATTTCACTTATTCTACGTTTAAAAAACGCTTAGCATTTGTTACCAGTAACCTATTTTTATTTTCAGCTGCAATTTCAGTAATTATAGCATTTCATAAATATAATGTTTATAAAAATGATAATGAAGCTATTGTTTTTGCACAAGAATCAACTGTAAAGAATGAGCCTAACAAAAGAAGTGATGAAGTATTTAGACTTCACGAAGGTACTAAAGTTAAAATTCTAGATACCATAAGCAATTGGAAAAAAATAAAATTAGCTGATGGTAAAATAGGATGGATTGAGAACGAAGATATCAAAGAACTTTAATTTTTTTCAAGTATCTTTATCTAAAATAAATTTAGTTTTATGGATTTAGGTAAAGTATTTGAAAACAATAAAAAATGGATTAAAGATAAGCTCTCTAATAATCCTAAGTATTTTGAAGAATTAGGTAAAGGCCAAAATCCTGAACTTTTATTTATTGGCTGCTCAGATAGTAGAGTCACCTCAGAAGAACTTATGGGACTCGGTCCCGGAGATGTATTTGTGCATCGCAATATTGCAAACATGGTTATAAGCATTGATCTAAATGTGATGTCAGTTGTAAATTACGCTGTCAATAACCTTAAAGTAAATCATGTAATTGTTTGTGGGCATTATGAATGCGGAGGTGTAAAAGCCGCTATGCAATCAGCCGATTTAGGTATTTTAAACCCTTGGTTGCGTAATATTCGTGACGTGTACCGTATTCATAAAAATGAATTAAATCATATTGAAAACGAAGCGGAAAAATACGACCGTCTTGTGGAGCTTAATGTTAAAGAGCAATGTGTTAACTTGATTAAAACAGCAGCTGTTCAAAAAGCATATAGAGATAGAGGGTTGCAAGTTCACGGTTGGGTGTTCGATGTGCATACAGGAAAACTCATCGATTTAAAAATAGATTTTGAAAGGTATTTAAAAGATATTATGGAGATTTATCATCTTGATTAACTTCTAAACAACATCTAAATATCGCTTGAATTATCTTCCTTAATAAGATCCTCACTAATAGGTTTTCCATTCACTAAAACATTTGGAAATATGGTAGGAATTAAAGATTTTATAGGATTGTAAAGTACAGAACTTTCTTGATCAGTTTCTTTAACAAATAAAATATTAGCATGTAATTTTTCTAACACAATTAAAATTACACTAAGTATCAAGGCGACTTTCAAACCACCAAAGAGAGCCCCAAGCAGTTTATTTAAAAGGCCTAACATTGCAAAATCTGCAATTTTTGTTAAGGCTTTTCCCGCTAAAGAGATGACCAATACAATAATGATAAACGTAATGGCAAAAGCCGCGATATTAACAGTGTTTTCATTCCAATCTACACGATCTTTTAAAAATGAGGCCGCAAAATTACTAAAATGAAATGCTCCATACACACCTGCAATTAAAGCAACCAAAGAAGCAACTTCAACAAAAAAACCACGCGAAAAACCACGTACCAATCCTAAAATTAATAGAACTAACAGAGCAATATCTAAAACACTCATAATAATTAGATTTATAACAAATATAAAACTTTGATACCAAACTACTTTGTAACTTTACAACTTTTAAATTTTACAATTTAGTAAGCTAAAAATGGCAAGAGACGAACAATTAAAACAACGATGGGAATTGGTAACAGAAAAATTATCCAATCAATTTGCAGATGGAGATACTCTAGATCTAGATGCTATTATATATTTAATAGGTGTTCAAGAACTAGGTCAATTAGACCGAACGTTTAAAAAGGAGCAAAAACTGGATTTAATGCATATTGCCATTTGTAAGTTACTAACGCCTTATGGGTATTATGAACTTGATTTTGTTGATGATGAAGGGTGGCCACATTATAAAGCTAAAGAATCACTGCCCTTTTTAAAAGCAGGAGAGCAAAGTGTGTTAATGAAAGAAGCTATTGTAAACTATTTTATAGAAACCGAATATATTGATTAGTTTTTGGGCGTTTCTTTTTAAAATATAAAGACGTGCTTTCGCAAGTCGCTTCCCAATTTTAATTGGGAGAGCTTCAACAATTGCTCAATCACTAACGCAATTCTCACAAAAATCATTAAATTTGCCACCTTTTAGATGCTGAAATTAAATCAGCGCAAGACGTATATCATGACAGATAAAATAAAAGAACTTATTGCAGAAGCAGAGGCATTTAAAGCACAATCCAAAGAAGAGATAGAGGCTTTTAGAATAAAATTTTTAGGACAAAAAGGACTCTTAAAACACTATTTTGCTGAATTTAAAAATGTTGCCAACGACCAAAAGAAAGAGTTTGGTCAAGTGATTAATACCCTAAAAAAAACAGCCGAAGATAAAGTTATTGCTTTAAAAGAAGAGCTTGAAAGTAAAGAAGAAGTAAAAGGTGTTTATGGCGATTTATCAAGACCAGGAGAACCAATTGAAATTGGAGCACGTCATCCTATTTCAATAGTTAAAAATCAAATAATTGATATTTTTTCTCGTATTGGTTTTAATGTGAGTGAAGGCCCAGAAATTGAAGATGATTGGCACAACTTCACAGCGTTAAACTTACCAGAATATCATCCTGCACGCGATATGCAAGACACGTTTTTTATTCAAACGAATCCAGATATTTTGCTGCGTACCCATACGAGTTCAGTTCAAGTGCGGTATATGGAAAATAACAAACCGCCAATTAGAACCATATCACCAGGAAGAGTGTTCAGAAATGAAGCTATTTCCGCACGGTCGCATTGTTTCTTTCATCAGGTAGAAGGTTTGTATATTGATAAAGATGTTAGTTTTGCCGACCTTAAACAAACACTTCAGTATTTTACAAAAGAAATGTTTGGGAAATCAAAAATCAGGCTAAGACCATCTTATTTTCCATTTACAGAACCAAGTGCTGAGGTAGACGTGTATTGGGGATTGGAAACAGAAACCGATTATAAAATGACGAAAGGAACTGGTTGGTTAGAAATAATGGGATGCGGAATGGTTGATCCTAACGTATTGGAAAACTGTGGAATAGACTCAAAAGAATATACAGGTTTTGCATTTGGAATGGGAATTGACAGAATAGCATTGCTTCTTCACCAAATTAGTGATATTCGTTTGCTAAGTGAAAATGATGTACGTTTCTTAGAGCAATTTAAAGGAGCGCTATAAATACTACTTTTTTATAAATTTTAGCCGATAGTAAGTATCGGCTTTTTTTATTTAACAATTATTTAACTTCGTTTGGTTCGGTAAAAAACGAACCTTAATTATATTTGCACTTATTTTTTTTGGTTATGAATGAGGAGTTGCGCAAACAAAAACATGCTTTAGTTGAAAAACTAGGTGTTTTAATAGAAACAAAGGATAAACTTGCTCCAGTTGAAGCTCGTATTTTATCATATATTATATTAACAGGAAAAGCAGGAACTACTTTTGAAGATTTAGTTACTAAACTTTGTGCAAGCAAAAGTACTATTTCTACGCATTTAAATCATTTACAGGACTTAAAGAAAATCATCTACTTCACAAAAGCAGGAGATCGAAAAAAGTATTTTATAATTAACCAAGATATGATTACTCAGGGGATTGATGAAATGATAGAATCTTGGGCTAATCAAAAGCAATTACATATTGAAATTAAGCAGTATAAAGAACAAGCAAACACAATTATTCCCGATGAAACATCAAAATTTGATTTAGAGTTTCACGACAATTATATTCAATTTTTAAACGAAGCAACAAAATCTATTTTAGAATTACGAACAAAAATTACAGATAAATAAATTAGCCATACAATGAAAAAGATCAACTTAAAACCAATATTAACAATATGCTTAGCGGTACTTTTATCAAGTTGCGGAAATAAGCAAGAGAACCAACAAGCGCCTCAAAGACCACCTGCAACCTTTCCAGTTGCACAAATAAAACCCAAAACAATAACGGGTTATCAAGAATACCCAACAAACATTGAAGGCATCATAAACAGTAATGTTAGAGCGAAAGTTTCAGGATATATTCAAAAAGTATTTGTTGATGAAGGTCAGAAAGTTAAAAAAGGACAAACACTTTTTAAATTAGAAACACAATCATTAAGTCAAGATGCAGATGCGGCCAAAGCGCGTATTAACGTAGCGCAAGTAGAAGTAAACAAATTAATTCCTTTGGTTGAAAAAAATATTATTAGTCCTGTACAATTAGAAACTGCAAAAGCAAATTTGGTACAAGCAAAAGCAAATTACAGTAGTATAGTGGCTAATATTGATTATGCAACGGTAAAAAGTCCTGTAGACGGATATGTGGGTTCTATTAATTTTAGACAAGGCTCACTAATAAGTCCAAACGATGCAACCCCTTTAACCACGGTTAGTGATATTAAACAAGTGTATGCTTTTTTTAGTATGAATGAAGCAAATTATTTAGATTTTTTACAAAGTGCTAAAGGAGCAAGTTTAAAAGAAAAGATTGCTAATTTTCCAGAGGTTAGTTTAATACTCGCCAATGGAAATACCTATGCTGAAAAAGGAAAAATTCAAACAAGTTCTGGTCAAATAAATCAAAATACAGGAACAGTAAGTTTTAGAGCAGTTTTCAATAATCCAAATCAGTTATTGACTAATGGGAATAGCGGAAAAATTAAAGTTCCTACTATCTATAAAGATGCGATAGTGATTCCTCAAGAAGCTACTTATGAGGAGCAAGGACATGTTATGGTTTTTAAAATAGGAGAAAATAATATGGTAACAACCTCTTTGATTAAAATTAAAGCTTCTATTGATAATTTATATGTTGTAGAGTCTGGTGTAAAAGAAGGAGATAAAATTGTAACTACGGGTGTAGGAAAGTTAAAAAGTGATATGCCAATTACACCTCAAGAAGTTCCTTTTGATAGCATAATCAAACCGATTGAAAAATTATTTAGAAATTAGAAACTTATAAATTATGTTAAAGACATTTATTGAAAGACCTGTACTCTCTACAGTTATTTCTATCATTATAGTTATGCTTGGATTTATAAGTATTTCAAGTTTACCTGTAGAACAATATCCCGATATAGCCCCGCCAACCATTAAGGTAACAGCTTCCTACCCAGGAGCTAATGCAGAAACGGTTTTAGAGAGTGTTGTTATACCCATAGAAGAGCAAATTAATGGTGTGGAAGGAATGACATATATTACCTCTACCGCATCTAACAATGGTACCGCAGATATTACCGTATATTTTGATCAAAATATAAATGCCGATGTGGCTGCCGTAAATGTTCAAAATAGAGTAGCACGCGCCAATCCACTATTACCGCAAGAGGTAAAACAAACAGGAGTTACCACACAAAAGCAGGAGACAAGTGCTTTAATGTTCTTGTCTATGTATTCTAAGAATAAAGATTATGATGCGACGTTTATTCAAAATTATTTAAAAATAAATGTTATTCCAGCATTACAACGTATTAATGGTATTGGTGATGTTGGTGTATTTTCTCAACAAGATTATGCCATGCGAATTTGGCTAAAGCCAGAAAAATTGGCTGCGTATAACTTAATCCCTTCAGATATAACAGCTGTTTTAAAAGAACAAAATTTAGAAGCTGCAGCAGGGTCATTAGGAGAAAATAACGGTGAAGCTTTTTCGTATGTTTTAAAATATAGTGGTCGTTTTAAAGAAGAAAAACAATATGCCAATATTATTGTAAAAGCACTTGGTAATGGAGAGTTTTTGCGTTTAAATGATGTAGCGGATATTGAATTGGATGCACAATCATATTCTTCAAGCGCTGTAAGTTTAGGACATCCAGCAGTATTTATGGGTATTTTTCAAACAAAAGGATCAAATGCCCAAGACATTATTGAAAACATTAAAAAAACATTAGAAAATGTTAAAAAGGATTTGCCTAAAGGTCTAGATATTTTTATTCCGTATGACACTAGTTTATTTTTATCGGCCTCTATTGATAAAGTTGTAACTACCTTATTAGAGGCTTTCTTATTGGTGTTTATTGTGGTATTTATCTTTTTGCAAGATTTGCGTTCCACATTAATTCCGGCTATAGCTGTTCCTGTATCGATTATTGGTACATTTTTCTTCTTGAATTTGTTCGGGTACTCTATCAATTTACTAACATTGTTTGCTTTAGTTTTAGCTATTGGAATTGTGGTTGATGATGCTATCGTTGTAGTTGAAGCCGTGCATGCTAAAATAGATCAAGGGGAGAAAAGTGCTAAAAAAGCAACCTTAACGGCTATGCATGAAATTGCAGGAGCCATAGTCTCAATTACGTTGGTAATGGCAGCAGTATTTATACCTGTAACGTTTGTAGAAGGTCCTACAGGAGTGTTTTACAAGCAATTTGGTGTAACATTAATTATAGCAATTCTTATTTCGGCAGTCAATGCTTTAACATTAAGTCCAGCCTTATGTGCGTTGTTTTTAAAGCCACATGATGAAGATGAACACAAAAACAAAGGTTTTGCTAAACGTTTTTATGTGTTATTCAACCGTGGATTTGATGCCACTGTTCAAAAATACAGCAACTCACTTCATTTTCTTTACAAGAAAAAATGGATTCCTATTGTCTTATTGTTACTAGTTGTTATTGGTATTTTTTGGGCATCTAAAACAATGCCAACAGGTTTTGTGCCTAATGAAGACAGAGGTATTATTTTTACAAATATAGAATTACCGGCAGGAGCGTCTTTAGATAGAACTAGTAAGGTAACGGAAGAATTGTACAGTAAAATACATAATTTACCTGGAGTTGAAGATGCGTCTTTCATTAAAGGTCGAAGTTTAATAAGTGGATCAGGAAGTAATTACGCTATAGGATTTGTAAAACTTAAAGACTGGAAAGATCGTGAAGACCCATCATTATCTACCGAGGCTATAACTGGTAAATTGTTTGGTTTATCATCATCTATTCCCGAAGCTAATATTATTTTCTTTGCCCCACCAAGTATTAGAGGTTTTGGTAACTCGGCAGGTTTCGAAGTTAATTTATTAGATCGTTTTGGAGGTAAGTTTACAGATCTTGATAAAGCCAATCAAAATTTTATTGGGGCTTTAATGAAACATCCAGAAATTAAATATGCTCAATCGTCTTTCAATACCAAATATCCACAGTATGAAATGCAAGTGAATGTGCCTTTAGCAAAAGAAAAAGGAGTTCCAATCAATAGCATATTTTCTACGTTACAAGGGTATATAGGAGGTGTGTATGCATCAGATTTTTCACGATTTGGAAAACAATTCCGGGTGTATATTCAATCCTTACCAGAAGACAGGGCTGATGTTGATGCTTTGAATAGCATGTATGTTAGAACTGATACAGGCGAGATGACTCCAATAACTCAGTTTGTAACTCTTAAAAGGGTTTATGGCCCTCAATCGGTAACACGTTTTAATTTATTTAATTCTACAAGTTTAACTGGAGCTACAAATCCGGGTTATAGTACAGGAGATGCTATTAAAGTTATTGAGGAGGAAGCAGCAAAATTACCAAGTAATTATGCAGTTGCCTATTCTGGTTTAACACGCGAAGAGGTAAAAGCAGGCAATCAAACAACCTTTATTTTCATACTAAGTATTTTGTTTGTTTACTTTTTATTATGTGCTCAATACGAGAGTTACATTTTGCCTTTGGCTGTTGTGCTTTCCCTTCCTTTCGGGGTGTTTGGAGCCTATATCAGTTCGAAAATGATGGGACTTGAAAACAACATTTATTTTCAAATTGCTTTAATCATGCTTATTGGATTGTTAGCTAAGAATGCTATTCTTATTGTAGAGTTTGCACGACAAAGAAGGCTTAATGGAGAAAGTATACTGGATGCAGCTATTGATGGAGCAAAAGCTAGGTTGCGACCAATTTTAATGACCTCCTTTGCCTTTATTTTAGGATTGATGCCTTTGGTGTTAGCTAAAGGCGTTGGTGCAGAAGGAAACAGGTCTATTGGCACTGGTGCCGCAGGAGGCATGCTTATTGGGACTCTTTTAGGAATATTTGTAATTCCTATTCTATTTATTTTATTTCAATGGTTACAAGAAAAAATTTCAAGTAAACCAGTAATTCAAACTATTGAAGATTAACATTATGACATCTATGATAAAACATAAATTTTCTGGTAAATTAATTCTTTTAGTAGCCGTATCGTTAACATTACAAAGCTGTTTTGTTGCTAAAAATTACGAGCGACCCAAGTTAGAAGAAACCCAAAATTTATATAGAACAGATAATTTGCCAAGTGATAGTGTATCAATGGCAAATGTGTCTTGGAAATCGTTATTTTCAGATCCATACTTAGATCAGTATATTGAGGAAGGGCTCAAAAATAACATTGATATTCGTATTGCTATTCAGCAAATAGTAACTGCAGAAGCCTATTTAAAACAAGGAAAAGCAGGTTTTTTGCCAACCTTGAACTTAAAAGGAACAGCATCACATCAAGAGTTGTCTGAAAACAGCCAATTTGGTTCCATTTTTAATGGATCGATAGAGCAATTTGAATTATCATCTAATTTGTCGTGGGAAGCTGATATTTGGGGTAAAATACGAAGCAACAAACGTGCTTATAATGCCGGTTATCTTCAAAGTGTTGCAGCACATCAAGCTGTAAAAACAAAATTGGTCTCAAGTATTGCCACAACGTATTATCAATTGGTAGCATTAGATGCTCAATTAGAAATAACTAAGCAAACTATTAAAAACCGTGAAAATAGCGTTGAAACTATAAAGTCTTTAAAAGATGCTGGACAAGTTACACAAGTAGCGGTTGATCAAAATATTGCGCAGTATAATAATGCAAAAGCATTACAAGTAGATCTTGAAACAGCTATTTTTAAAACCGAAAATGCTTTGAGTATTTTATTGGGAAAACCAGCTCAGAACATTGAAAGAAGTTCTTTAGATTCTCAACATATTGATACGGATATAAAACTTGGGGTTCCAGCATTGTTATTGAGCAATAGACCAGATGTTAAATCTGCCGAATATGGCTTAATTCAGTCATTTGAACTAACCAATGTAGCTAGGAGTAATTTTTATCCATCCCTAACATTAACGGCAACAGGCGGTCTTCAAAGTTTAGAATTAAATAAATTACTGAATACAAATTCGTTGTTTACTAATTTGGTTGGAGGTTTAACCCAGCCTATTTTTAATCAACGAAAAATAAAGACACAATTTGAGGTGGCTAAAGCACAGCAAGAACAATCTTTGTTAAAATTTAAAAAAGCACTATTGGTTGCAGGCAATGAAGTATCAAATGCATTATATGGTTACAATGCCGAAACTCAAAAGTTTGAATACAGACAAAAAGAAGTTCAGGCTTTGCGCAATGCCGAGTCCAATTCAGAAGAATTATTAAAGAATGGGTATGCCAATTATTTAGATTTATTAACGGCAAGACAAAGTGCTTTAAGTGCTGAATTGAATGTGATAGATAGCAAATTACAACAACTTTTAACCGTTGTTAATTTATACGAAGCTTTAGGCGGCGGTTGGAATTAGAAATATGAGGCTTATTTGCTTTTCATCAGCTTTAAGGTGAATAAGCCTAGTATTAATATAATTACAATAATCAGTCCCCAAAGCCAAAGTTTATTTTCAAAAAGTGGTTCTTTAACAGGAACTTGTGGTTTTTCAATAAGTTGTTCATCTCCTAAGTTTAATGCTGATAATGTATCAGGAATTTTAGAAGTAAAACGTTCTATATCATAATTTGGTTTAAAGGCAGAAGGATTTCCGTAAGTTAAATAATAGGTTGCGGGCTCTGTAAATCTTATGGCTAATTCATAAACACATCCTTTTACCGTAACAGAATCTATGGGTAACGGTTCGTTATCTTCATTGTTTATACTTATTTTAATTTTTTTAAGAATGGTACTTTTAAATGTATAACTGTTAGTCTCAACGGAGTTAAGCGTTCCTTGTAACAAGCTTCTATAGTTATATTTCCATCCTTTTTCAGTTTGAATACTATCAGATACATATTGCAAAATAAAAGGACGATAATAGTCAAAATTTCCATGCACATGAATGTTTATAGAACTAACGGGTACTGTATTAGAAAGAGTCATGTTTAGTTCGGTGCTTTTGTTATGTGAGTTTTGACTGGTTGTAATATTCTTAACGGGATAATTTTTATAAACACCGCTAACAACCGTATTTAAGGAGGCCTTTACATCTTTTAATTCGGGCTCCTCATCACTTTTCACAAGCAATCTAAAGAATTTATATTTAGAATTTGGAAACGTTATATCGGTATATTGATAAAATGTTTCGGCATTTTTTATGGACAGAATTCTGTAGTCATCAACAATAGTAAACCAATCTTGCTGATTTTGACTTCCTTCTAATGTAACATGCCAATCAAAATTAAATTGCTTAAATTCTAAGTGTAGTTTGTTTATAGGTTCTTGCGTTGGAACTTCTAATGTAAAATAATATCCTTTTTTAGTTTTAGATGTATTAAGACGTTTAAAATTTACCGAAGTATTCGTTATTTTATCGCTTTTAAGGCGCAATATATAAGCGGCTTCAACAGTGTCTTGTTTTTCTGTAATCCCAAAAACACGTATATCGGAGACGTTTTGAGAAACATTTTTATAGAGGTCATCTGGTAAAATAAGTTTATGCCAAGAATCAGTGACACCTGTTAATTCTCTTTTATAATTATAGTCCTTCATTTGTGCGTTGGTGTAGGTTATAACCAATAAAAAAAGGATAGTAAGTAGTTTAGTTTTCAGCATCATCAGCAATTTGATTCTTAAATTTATTGTATAAAAATGAAATGATTAAAAGTAAAATACCTAAACAAACAAATACAATAGTTTTTGAAAGTGTTCCTAAATGGGCAATATCATAAAAGAAAAGTTTTATTAAAGTTATTGAAAACAGAACAAAAGCTGCAACACGTAAATGTTTTTGTTTTTTCCAAATTCCTAATCCTATTAAAGATAATGAATAAATACCCCAAAGGATGCTTAATCCTAACTTATATGATTGTGTAGCCCCAGAAAGATCCATGATATTAATAAGCTCACTACTCAAAATCCAAAGTAATGTTATATGAAATAAGATGCTAAAATTAATGTTGTCATCCATTTTCATAAAGCTTGCCTTGGTATATCTATAACTTACCAATAAAGTTAAAGCAAGAAATACATAAGATAAGTAACGAATTATTATATTAAAACCCCCAATATGATAATATTCTTCAAGGTATTGGCTAAGATAACTATCCCTCAACTCACTGAGCGTGTATAATCCAATAAAAAGAAAACATAAAACCACTAAACCGTTTAGGGCTATATTAATTAAACCTAAGATTCTGTCTTTTGTTTTTTTAATGTTGATAATGGAAAGTATAGATACAAAAGCCATAGAATACACGAGCAACCAAATAGTTTTAAAATTTAATATATCATAATTACTATAGTACTGATAGTTGTCTAGCGTAATTTCGGAATTTTTATAGAGCATTTGAAAATAGTGTTCTATTTCAAAAAACAAACCAAAATACACGGCGCTTAGAATAATAGCCAGAAGCATAAAGGACACCAATTTTAATAAGCCTTCATTAGATTTTATTGGTGACACATAACGTTTGTTTTTATGGAGATAATAGATAAAGCCAAAGGCAGAAACGAATAAAATAGTACTTAAAAAATAGGTGTTTAAAATTGGTGTTAGTGTATTTGTAGTATCGAAAGACATAAAGTTTAAGTATCCAGTCCCCCAATCTTGATAAAGACTTAAAACAGCTAACCCCATTAAGGGATAAGACAGATATTCATAAACGGAAATCTGTTTTGTTCTGCCAATCCAAAATAATAAAGCAGCTTCTCCAACCCATAATAAGGTCACCCAGTTTCCATCTAATTGTACAGGAATAGCAATGGTTATAAATACTAAAACTAAACTAGAAACGAGATAAAATAAATTTCTATCGGCAAGTTTCAGTTTGTAAATAATAACACTAACTATAAAATGTAATACAGCATTTGAAAGGGTAAAAACCCCTAATAACTGACTTCCAGTTTCGTGATTTTCTAAAATACTATAACCCAAACCATAAAAAATAAACGAATTAGCTAGTAAAAGAAAAATGTCGAGCGTTTCAAACTGATCTTTTTTTAGTAGTTTGTATCCTAGGAATGCCGCGTAAAATATTACAAAAAACAAACACAGAAAAGATAAAGCCACAGTGAAATAATCACTAGTTACGTAGCTGGCAGTATACCACGAAAAGAAAATAAGCCATGTTAACGCAAAAGAAGTGTAGTATAGAGATTTCCAATAGTTCTTAAAGGCCAATACTAAAATTCCCATATTGATAATTCCCATATAACTAAAAAGAATGGTAGCATTTCCTGAATCATCACTAAGTAAAAACGGAACGGCGTAGGCACCAACCAACCCGATAAGAGCAATAACATGGTTGTTGTATTTTAAAGCCGCAAAAACTGTAAAGACCGTAAAAATAAACATAAGCACGAACGCAACTTCTTGAGGAAAGAAAAGGTAGTAAGTATATGCTGCATAGGTGATAAAATACATGATGGTCATGGCACCACTTACCAAAACGGCACTAAAATTTTCATATTTCAGTTTCAATTTCATACCTAAACCTAATAAACCCAAACCTGCCAAATAGCCTAAAACTATTCTTGTAAGCGGACTTATTAAGTTGTTTTCAATGGAGTATTTTGTACCAATAGCAACCCCTATTACTAAAATGGCAATACCAATTTTGTTTATCAGGTTCTCTCCAATAAATTTTTCGAGGTCATTACTTATTTTTATAGGTTTATGAGATGTTGGTGTCGAAGACGGTTCAAATTCTTTTGTTTTTTCAACTGTAGATTTCTGAACGGGCTTTTGATGTGATTTAGCTTGGCTTGTTTTTGGAACGGCTATCCATAAGATGATGTAGAGAAAAAATCCAATGCCAAAAAATAGCGATAAGAGTATCCAAAGGAATCGGACAACATATCTGTTTAATCCTAAATAGTTTCCTAAACCAGAGCAAACACCACCTAAACCACGATGGTTAACATCTCTAAAAAATCCTTTTGGTGTTTCGTTAACTTCAGCTTTTTTAGTTGTGGAATCTGTAGCAACGGACGCTTCAACAACAGGTTCTTTCTTAACAGATTCACTAGTTTTAGAACCCTTCAAAAGTGTTAATTCCTGTTGTAATTCAGTAATTTCTTTAGAAAATGTTTCTTGTTTTTTTAAAAGAAGATCCAATTTATTTTGAAGTTCAGATAGTTTGCCTTGCTTATCCATTGTTGGTCCATTTTAAATTAAAAACTGTCATATATTAATGAAGTGGGATTTCATAATAATTATAAGTAGCTTTAACTAAGATAGTATTTTTTAATTAGTAAAATGCCTATTTTTGAACCGAAAAAACACACTTATTTTGAAAAAAGATATCATTATTCCAAAAGTAGAAAACGTTTATCTAGCCGTTGTAAATGAGTATAATGAGACGTATAAAACGAACGACTGGAATGCTTATATTATTAATGATAAAGACGTTGATTTAGAAATGGTACTTATTGTTACCAGTGGTTATTCTGAAGATAAAGAAACCTCTGTTTTTAGAAAAAAACTAGATACACTACCTAAAAAAAGTTATGCTAAAATAGAGTTGATGCAGGAAGAATTGTTTGCATTAAACAACACCTTTAAAGTCTCATTTTTTGAAGGGAATACCATGTTTGATAAAACCTATTTGTTTAGAAAAAATACGATTAATGAAAAGGCTTTACAACCTATTCCTTTAATGAGTGTAAAAGGTGTTTTGGTTAAATAATTTCAAAAAATCAAATATTATTTAATAACTAATTTTTTAGTGTAAAGATTAGATTTTTTAAGGTATTTAATTAGATAAATCCCTGGTTTCAAAATGGAAAGGTCTATTTGATTTCTGCCATTTTGAATAGTTTCCGTTTTAATAAATACACCCTTTATATCATAGATGTTTAAAGATATTGTATCAAAAGATGTGTTTTTTATTATGGTATAATTTTTTGCTGGGTTAGGATAAATGGAAAGTTGCTTATCAACGAAATTAGAATCATTTGTGGCAAGAACTAAATCTGATTGGTCTAAGTAACTGGCTTGTGATGAAATGAGAGATCCATTAAAATAAGCATCAGAAGTACTAGCTATAAAGGTATTGTTTGTGGCGTTAAACCAAACTAATATTACATCGTTATAAGGACCAATTGGAAATCCCATAAAAGTATCAGAGTACGTATTAGTTATCTTTACCCTAAGAACATTATTTACTGTTGTGTAAGGAAGAATTAAGGTGCCATATCCATCTGCTGAGATTTGAGTAGTTCCTGTTCTGTCATAAGTTTGTCCTGCCGCTATATTTTCACTAGTTCCCGAAAAAGTCTCATTAAAAACATCATTGTAGGTAATGGGATATTTAATATACTCTCGTTTATCTGTATAAATCTCTCTAAGTAACCCAGGAGAAAAAAAGCCTTCAATTAATAATTCTGAATTAGAACTTGAATAGTAAGTTTCTCTATTCGGATTTGTAGAAGTGCTCACAATGTTTGAAAGAGGGAATGTTGTTGGTTCTGAAGAACTTGCTAAATTAGTAAAGCTAATAACTTCGGTTGAGCCTGTTGCAGAAGAAAAGTCCCAAATTTGGTTTGCCCCACTTTGACTAACATTAAAGGAGTAATTAGTTGTTTTTATGTAATTATAAGTGTCTCCTACTTGAGGAGCATTTGTAGCACTTGTCAAAGTGATTTGAGCATTGATAATACTTGTAGTTAAAAAAAGAAGGATATAATAGTAGAGTTTTGCCATAAAGTAAAAAATAAGAATTTATTTACAATGGCTAATATATAAAATTAATCCAATTTTTCTGTTAGTTTCTTAAAAGTCTTTTTAGGGTCTTTACCTTCATATAAAATATCATAAACAGCATCAATGATAGGTAGTTTGGTCTTTTTTGCATTTTTCGCGTTGAGTAAATGCGCACTTTTTGTAGCATAATACCCTTCAGCAATCATACTCATTTCCATTTGAGCCGATTTTACGGTATAGCCTTTACCAATCATATTTCCAAACATGCGGTTTCTTGAAAACACAGAATATCCCGTTACCAACAAATCACCTAAATAAGCTGAATTATTAATGTTGCGTTTCATTTTGTGCATTTTCTTAATAAAACGACGCATTTCCCTAATAGCGTTGCTCATTAAAACACTCTGAAAATTATCACCATACCCTAAACCGTGGGCAATGCCCGCAGCAATAGCATAAATATTTTTAAGCATCACCGCATATTCTACTCCCATGATATCATCACTAATTTTGGTTTTAATATAATCACTGGATAAGTTTTTTGCGATTTCTTTGGCTTTTTTTGGATCAGCACAAGAAATGGTAAGATATGATAGACGTTCTAGTGCCACCTCTTCGGCGTGACAAGGACCAGCAATAATGGCTATATTTTCTAAGGGAACATTATATAAGGTATTAAAATGTTCGCCTACCAACATACCAGATTCTGGCATGATACCTTTTACGGCAGAAACAATAATTTTTTTAGAGATATCAATGTTTAATTTTTCAAGTTCACTATGCATAAAAGCCGAAGGAATTACAAAAATTAAAACATCGGCATATTCAGCAATCTCATTAATATCGTTGCTTAGTTTTAATTGTTCTAAACGAAACTCTACTGAACTTAAATAATTTGGGTTGTGTTGTTCTCTTAATAAATGCTCTTTGGTATAAATACTTCGCATATACCAACCTACTTCAGGAAGATTTTCACAAAGCATTTTTACAATAGCAGTCGCCCAACTTCCGGCACCAAAAACGGCATATTTTAGTTGATTACTCATACTTAAAAAATGGTTATGGCTTCAAAAGTACATAAAATATTAGTTATTGGTAAGCCCTTAATTTCATTATAAAATATTTTTTGGCATGTGTTTTGAATATCTGTTAATAGAACCTTAAAATTTAGGCGTATGAAATGAGCATTACAAAAATTTCAATTTACAAGAAATCTTTACTATGCGAATGACATCTGGCCATTTAATAACTTAAAAAACGAACAGATGAAAACTTTAAAATTACTTTTAGGATTTGCGTTAACAGCAACACTTTTTACGTCGTGTTATACCGATGTTGTTGTTGATAATTATGTAGACGAACCTACAATTTCAGTCAATCAATTATTAAACTCATACGAATTGTGGTATGTAGACATAAATAAAACCGTTGGGTATGGTACAACCCCTTTTTTACAAAAGGCATTTACTTTGTCTTTTAGAAACGGAACTTTGTATGCTAATAATAATTTGGTGGGTATTGGAAGTACTGGAAACGGATTTGGTATTGCAGTTGCAGATTATGATGCCTATAATATGATTTTAGATGTACAACATGATGTTGATGGTTTTGAAACCTTTGATGTGTATCAAATAGATAATAATACCATAGAGCTTTATAACCCAAATAATGATACATCGTATTTTTTAGACGGGTATCAACGAAATAATTTTGATTACGATTTCGTATTCTATGATAATATCCACTACTTCTTGCAAGAATATGATGCTTGGGAAAAAACATATACTAGTCAGTATGGCGCTATTAATGAGTTTGATAACGAAAACTACTTACAGTTTTTAGCTGGTGGCAATGATGACGAATTTAGAAGCTCACAAGATGCACCAGGAACCAGTGTCAATAATTTATTCTGGGATTATACAGGTGTTTATGGTGTTGGTAACATAAGTGGAAATGTGTCTTTAAAAACTTTAACATTAGATTATGATTTCTTCAACAATGAACACTTTGAATTAAGCGTTATAAATGACGGAAAGATAGAGTTATATCATCCAGCGTCGCAAACCGTTTATGAATTTGTTGGAAGAGGATTTATTCAATATTTAAAAACAGCAAATACAAAAGGGAAAGCAACAACTTCAACTGAAAAGTTGCGTAAAGAAAGAAAAGATAAAGTACAAAACCCGAGAGAAAATACTCGAGTATAATACATAGTTTGGTTGGTTATTTAGTTTAGAAACCGTTTAAGGAGCTTTCCTTAAGCGGTTTCTTTTGTTTAATTTATTTATAAAAATTCATTTCGTCAAGATACTCCCAAACATGTTGGGGTAACATGGGCTGGACGTTTTTGCCTTCTTTTATAGAGTTACGAATAAAGGTTGAAGACAGCTCCATAATAGGCGCGTTTATAGGATGTATTTTTTTATGTCCATCAAATTGGGTTTCTATGGTATTTTCAGAAACTCTTGGGTATACATAGATGTGATGATTTTCAAGAATGAGCCCGTAGTTTTTCCATTTATGAAAACTTTTTAAATTGTCTTCACCCATAATCAATGCAAACTGATACGTTGGATATTTTTCCTGTAAATAAGCTAAGGTATTTATGGTGTAATTAGGTTGTGGTAAGTTAAATTCAATATCACAGGGATTTAGTTTAGTATAGTCTTTTGTAGCTCTGTAAACCATTTCTAAACGCTGATAATTATCTAATAACGTACTTTTCTTTTTAAACGGACTATGAGGGGTTACTACAAACCAAACTTGGTCTAAATCACTATGTTCTGCTATGTGATTAGCAATAACTAAATGACCAATGTGAATGGGATTAAAAGATCCGAAAAACAATCCTACCTTCATGTGTTCTTGTTAAGAAGTTACAAAGTTTTTAACCAAATCTTCAGCTTCAACAAGAGCTTTATCTAAATAACGATTTTCAATAATAACATCAAATAAAGGCGCTGTGGCCAATTCGGCAGAGGCTTTAGAAATACGCATATTTATTTTATCGTCACTTTCAGTTTTACGTTTTTTAAGTCTTATTTTAAGCTCGTCAATACTGGGAGGTTTTACAAAAATAGCTAATGTTTCCTCAGGAAATTTTCGTTTAATACGTAAGCCTCCAGAAACATCAATATCAAAAATAACGTGTTTGCCTTTTGCCCAAATACGCTCGACTTCACTTTTTAAAGTACCATAAAAATTATCGCGATAGACTTCTTCCCACTCTAAAAACTCGTCATTTTTAATTTTGGTTTTAAATTCTTTAGCCGATAAAAAATAGTAATCTTTTCCGTGTACTTCTTCGCCCCGTCTTTCTCTCGATGTGGCTGAAATAGAAAATTCTAAATTTAACGCTTCAATGCCCAATAAATGTCTAACAATGGTTGTTTTACCAGAGCCAGAAGGTGCCGAAAACACGATTAGCTTTCCTTTAAAGTTAGGTTGTGTACTCAATTTTTATATTTTATTATGTCTTTTTTATAAGACATTTAATAGTTGTTCTTTAATTTTTTCTAGCTCGTCCTTCATTTGAACCACCAATTGTTGCATAGGTGCATAGTTACTTTTTGAACCAATGGTATTGATTTCTCTTCCTATTTCCTGACTAATAAATCCAAGTTTTTTACCATTAGAATCGGTTGAATTTAAGGCTTCAATAAAATAATCTAAATGATTTTTTAAACGCACTTTTTCTTCGGTAATATCAAATTTTTCGATGTAGTAAACCAATTCTTGTTCAAATCTGTTTTCATCATATTTTTCTTTTAACTCTTCAACCCCTTTTGTTAAACGCTCACGAACACCATCAATGCGTTCAGGGTCCATTGTTATGACTTTCTCCAATAAATCATCAATAATTTTAATGCGATTTTTAAAGTCTTTTTCAAGAACTTTCCCTTCGTCTAATCTGTAATTATTAATAAGTTCTATGGCAGAAATTATTTCATTTTGAATAGCTTTCCATTCGGTTTCATCAATTTCTTCACGCACAGTATTTAAGGCATCCGGAAACCGAACGGCCATTTTTAAAAGCTCAATCTCATCGCCATCAACTACTTTTTTTAACTGATTGATATATTGTTTTACAACAGGCTCATTTATTTGTGTTGAAGTATCCTCGGCAGTCATTTCAACATAAATAGAAAAATCTATTTTACCACGCTCTAATTTATCGGCTAGAAGCTTTCTTATGTCAAGTTCTTTTTCTCTGTAAATGGAAGGCATTCTAGCATTTAAATCTAAATTTTTACTGTTTAGAGATTTAAGTTCTATACTTATTTTTTTGGTAGGTAATTGTAAAACAGATTTGCCGTAGCCAGTCATTGAATATATCATACGCTTATATATAAAGTTATACAAAGGTAACTAAAACCTTAGGTTTTGAAAACACATAAAAAGTTCTTTTGAAATACAATAGGAATATTAAAAAGAAATGAAGGAAGTATTTTTAATGAAAAAAGGGAATATATGAACATATATTCCCTTTTCCCCACATAATCTGAGTTTTGGGATTTACCCGATTACAAGCCAAATTAACAAATTTTCTATGATACAAAATATGACTTTTGTTAGGTTTTCAACCTGAGAAAACAGCGATTTTAGTATAATGTATTTATATACAGAAAGTTAATATTTTTTAAGCCTTAATGGAGGCGTTAATTAATATTAAAAAACCTAAGTAGGAATCATAGTAACTATTATTTTTATTACATTA
>TARA_R110002033_G_scaffold46121_3_pt1 | contig 22605 bp, 22 predicted proteins | sample TARA_R110002033 | Tara Oceans TARA_R110002033 (sample SAMEA4397051) | marine metagenome | biome: Polar Biome; feature: [SRF] surface water layer (ENVO:00010504); material: water (ENVO:00002006), including particulate matter (ENVO:01000060) such as... | depth 5 m
AGAAGTATGCAAACCTGGCGGTACCTTGCTGCGGTTGCGACAACGTCGGCGCAGGTGATACTTTTTTTGGGGAACTTGCGGGTTAGATTACTTTCCAGTTGTTCGATTGTGAAAGCTTGACGAAGATGCGCCACTGGTGTCCGAAATTGGTCTATGGTCTAAATCAAAAGTCGCAAACTTATCTTCTGAACAAGTTTGGCGGTCTGCCATGGGGTTTGCCTACAGACCTTTGGCCCGCTTGCGCAGTGTGCGGTCGGCCCATGCATTTTCTTGCTCAAATCGAGCATTCCGCGCCTATGTTGGACCTAGGGGAGGGGAAAGTACTTCACGCATTCAAGTGCAACTTTGATTCTGTTTGCTCTTTTTGGGATACCGACAGTGGGGCAAATGCGGTTTTTCTCCTGGATAAGTCTGAGTTGGGCTCCGGTCTGACGCCGTATCCCGCTCATAGGGTGGAACCTGCGAAAATCTACGGGCAATCTACAGCTTTTCTGGAACTGCGTTTGATTGGGTGGGACGCATTTGATGATCAGCTGACTAAAGACCAAAAGCCGTATTTCTATGACTACGATGCGTTTTGGGAGCTTGACGATAATACCGCCCACCCAAGCGACTTTGATGTCATGAAAGACAACAAGGCTGGCCCTATTCCTTACTGGACGGGAAATGGTCCGAGCGAGCGTCTCAAAAAGGTTGAAATCTTTCTTCAGATAACTGGTGATGCGATGCCGGTCCAAGACATCCCACCAAGCGTCGCAGCTATGCAATCCGCCCCGGGCGTCTCGTGGATCTGGGAAGGAAAAACCATGACACCCATGTTTAGCGATACTGAAGCCGATGGCACGTCGACAGTGTATTGGGCCAACTTTTGTTCGGACGGGATCGGGTATTTCTTTTACGAAGAAAATCCGGGTGGTCGACGATATGGTTTGGAAATTTTACGTTAATCAAGAGTTCAACGTTTTCTAAGTCGCCGTTGGTTGCCTCCGCAGCAGCAGATAAAATGGGCAGGATCGCGACCTTCGCTGAGCAGCAGCGCCTAGTGGCTCCTCTCGCGGCGTATCCGCGTTATCGCAGCTGCGATGCAGATCTGTTGTAACCTCGTCCCCCGATACGAAGAATTCGAGCCGTTGATCTGAATACCTTTGGCTGACAAAGATGCTGCAGAATGGACCTGAACGCCTGCTTCCGGGAAGCTGCAACCCAACAATTTGACATCTGACAAACGGAAAGTCTGGGCCATGTGCGTCGGCGACAGAACCTCGGCCAATCAATCACTGCGCTGACGAGCAGCGAGACCACTTCGAGCCCAACCTCCAGAATGCCTAACCCTAAGCGGAGAGCTGATGTCGCCCCCCAAACGAAGACGTTTGCGCATGAACCGGATCGATCGAGCTGCGAGCCATTGCGTAAACAGTTTTCGACACAACATCAGGCGGAGACTGAAATGCTTCTGGAAGGCAAGACGATCATCATTACCGGCGCAAGTAGCGGGATCGGTGCTTCGGCTGCGAAAATTTTCGCGGCGGAGGGCGCGAGAATGATCCTCGGCGCGCGCCGCGCCGACCTACTTGAGAAAATCGTCGACGAGATTTCGGCTAAGGGTGGCGAAGCGGATTTCGTCGCCGGGGACGTTGAAGAAATCAATTATGCAGAAGAACTGGTAAGACGCGCTGAAGAGCGCTTTGGTGGCCTTGATGGCGCCTTCAACAACGCAGGCACAACAGGAGACATGCGACCTATCCCCGAAATGGATGAAAGCAACTGGCACAAAGTGGTGGCGGTGAATCTCAACAGTGGATTCTATGCGGCAAAGCACCAGATACCGGCGATGCGCAAACGCGGCGGCGGCTCGATTGTCTTCACTTCCTCTTTCGTCGGGCACACGATCGGACTGCCTGGCATGGGCGCCTATGCCGCCGCAAAGGCGGGCCTGATCGGCATGACCCAGGTATTGGCGGCCGAACATGGGCCTGAGAATATCCGGGTCAACGCGCTCCTGCCTGGAGGCACCATGACACCTATGGCTGGAGAGGATGCCGGTTTTCATGAGGTCGTGCGGGGTTTCCACGCGCTGAAGCGCATGGCTGATCCTTCCGAGATCGCACAGGCGGCTCTTTTTCTCCTCTCTGATCATGCGTCATTCGTGACCGGGTCTGCTATGCTCGCGGATGGCGGAAACTCGATCAACAAACTCTAAGCCACTCGAAGCGGACGTTGGCCAGATATGTGCGAGCGTCCGCTTGGTCCGGCATAAGCGACATGCTACCCTTAGAGAATGCTGCAGGGATAACAAATAACCACTACGAACGGCCGATTTGACCCGCATTGGGTCCTCAGCTATCGGCGAATTTTACAGAAATTTCACGCCCCAACCAAGCAAGATAGCTGCTGATCGCCGCCTCGTCCCTTTTGCAATAGGACCATTTCAAGTGCCTTTGCACTGTTATGAAGCCCGCCTGTCTCAAAATGTCCAGATGCCTGCTGGCGGTGGGCTGTGCGATCGCAAGCGCTTCGGCAATCAGTGTCATACACACGCCGAACTTCGTCGGATCAGCAGACCACTGGTGGCCGAAGTGTTTTTGGGGGTCTGCCAAAAGTTGAAGGATTCTCAGCCGCTGCTCGCTGGCCATTGCTTTGATCTGGGTTGATTTGTCCATAAATGTCATCATATCGTTACTTAGCTAAATGACAATGTGAATCGTATTATGCTCGATCTTCCGAACACAGTAATCATCAAAGAAAATGCTGTCCGTTGGGGCAGCATAGGGAGCGGGCCGCCGCTCGTTGCCATCCACGGGACCCCTTTCTCTTCACAGGTGTGGCGCCGCATCGTGCCGCATTTTGCCGACCGTCGAACCGTTTTCTATTTTGATTTGATTGGCTATGGGGTCTCCGAAAAACGCGACGGCCAAGATGTTTCCCTCGCCGTTCAGAACGAGGTTCTTGCTGCCCTTTTTGCGGAATGGGGGCTCGAACGCCCTGATGTTCTGGCACATGACTTTGGCGGGGCGACCGCGTTGCGCGCTTACTACCTGAACGGGCTACGTTATGCCTCTCTGACGATCTTCGATGCTGTTGCCCTTGCGCCTTGGGGGTCGCCGTTCGTCCAGCATGTGCGCAGACATGAAGCGGCGTTCAGCGGGATGCCTGACTATATGCACAATGCGCTTTTGCGTGCCTACTTACAGACAGCAGCACACAAACAGCTGTCGGAAGAGGCCCTCGATATCTACTGTGCGCCGTGGCTTGGGCCCCTCGGTCAGCCAGCGTTCTACAGACAGATTGCCCAGATGGACCAACGCTATACGGATGAAGTCGAGGCGAAGTATAACCGGATGGAGTGTCCCGTTACTGTTCTTTGGGGACAAAAGGACAATTGGATTCCTTATTCAAAGGGCGATGCACTCGCCGGGCTGATCTCGGATCGCCCGCTAATCCCGGTTCCGGACGCCGGACATCTGATGCAGGAGGATTGTCCGGAGATTCTGGTAGCAGAAGTTCTTAAAAGCCTCGGCGGCAGCTGATTGTCCGCTATTGACCGAAAGCGACGCAAGTTGGTTCGCGCTCGAGGACCAGCCTGCTGCATTCACTGCATTTTAGCTTTGATTTACCTGCGCCGTGAGAGCCCTCGTTTATGGATTAGCTACCTTCAGGTTGTCGTCCTCGTTTGGCCGGCCGGTTATTTTCTCACGGTGTCAGGTACAACATCGACCATACTGCACCCCTCCCGATTGCAGGCTCTGGCCAGAATATCCCACTTAACGACGAACTGGTGAATCTAGCCGTTGCAGCTTTCTCACATCGGCCGTTTCCGCGGCCGACGTTACCTTCGGTTTGTGGGAAATGTCCGGAGTGAGCCCAATCCGCTCCTTGCTAGCTGTACCGCATGAATACGGCTGTCAGGCCATTCGGGCGTTGCAGTTGATCAACTTCCGAATAGCCGAGCGCCGCAGCGAGTCGCAGGGACGGTGTATTGGTCTTCGCAATCAGGCATGCCGTCGGGCCTCCGCCCCGCGCATCGTGCCATTGATGCACCGCCACCGCTGCCTCTTTGGCCAATCCCAGGCCGTGGAACGCCGACCTCAGGGTCCAAGTGCATTCCAGAGCGGTGTAGGCGTTGGATCCCAGGTCCCTTTCGAACTTCGCGATCCCCACCTTCCCCACGAAGGAATTGGTCTCTTTCTCGACAATGACGAATTGACCGAAGCCCTCCAACGTCCAATGCCCAACGTCCCGGAGAAACCGGGTCCAAGCCTCTGATCTGCTGAGCACGCCACCGATGTGTGCGGTAACGAACGGTTCGTCGAACATTGCGGCGAATGGCTCGAAATCCTCCGCGACGGGCTGCCTAAGTATCAAGCGGTCTGTCTCGAGCATGCTCTTGTCTTTCTGAATTCGTTGCTGCCATCCTCTGTGGCCAGCTGCACCTAGGTGTTCAGTCTCGGCAATTGGTGGATCGGGTTTATGTTGAATCTATCTGGCTCTGAAGTCCAGATTTTGCAGATGTATGCATAGAGTGTTAGGCCGTTCAGGGTCTTTAGCCTGCGGGAGAAATTGTAGGCTGCCCTGAAGTCGGCGAGGTGCGGCTGCCGTAGCCGCAGAACGTGGGCGATCCGAGGGCCAAACTTGACGTTCCGGCGCAGGATCGTCTCGTACGAAACATCAACCCCACGGTTCAACATCATCCCCTCGACCTCGCGCAGGCTTAAGTTGAACCCGGCGCAGAGCAAGACGACATGAACAATGATCAGGGACAGAAATCCGTGGCGTTTGCTGATTTTCTGTGTCTGCATCGACACCCCCTACGCTCAGCTCAATGACCCAGCAATCTCGGACCCGTTAACGTAGCGACACCCCCGGAAGCTTACTCGAATTCGGAGGACAGCCCATCCTGACGGCCGGATCAAACTATGATAATTGTGGATTTCCGGATCGACAGGTGCCGAATTTGAAAGCCCATCCGCAATGTTGAAGAACTACGAGGATCACGACTGGCAGCCCGACCTGCGCACGCTGCGCTACTTTGTCTGCGTCGCGGAAGAAAAAAGCCTGACGAAGGCAGCCGTCCGGTTGCGCATCGCGCAGCCCGCATTATCCCGGCAAATCGCGCGGCTGGAAACAGACCTTGAGACAGCCGTATTCCTACGTTTGCCGCGCGGAGTCGAACTGACCGAAACAGGGGCGATCCTGCTGGAACGGTGCTATGCCTTGTTTTCGCAACTGGCTCAGACCTACCGCGATGTAAAGACCCACGCGACTGAACCTAAAGGCATCGTCGTGGTTGGTATGCCGCCTACGCCGGGCGAATTCATACTGCCGCCGCTGATCGAACGGATAAAGCGCGACTATCCCCAGATCGTCTTGCGCACGGTCGAAGGGTTCAGCCGTGAGTTGGAAAAAGGTATGCGCAGCGGCGACATTTCACTGGCAGTCATGCACGACCCGCCCGAAAACACCGACATCGTCGCGCGCGAACTGCTGCGCGAAACGCTGAACCTGATTGGCCCACCCGGCACCCTTACGCAGGACAGCTATACACTGGCCGAAGCGGCCGAGTTACCGCTGATTATGCCGCCACGACCGAACTACTTGCGCGTCTTGGTAGACCGTGCGGCGGACGAGGCCAAATTGTCATTGAACATTGCACACCGCGTCGATGGCGTCTGGCATCTGAAGGCGCTTGTGCGGGCGGGGCATGGCTTTACCGTTCTGACCTATGGCGCGGTCTTGACCGAGATACAGCAAGGCACCCTGGTGGCCCGCCCTATTGTTGATCCAGTCATGACCTGGCAGCTCTGCGTGGTCACCCATGTTGGCAACAGCCGCAAACCTGCCTTTGCTGCCGTAGAAGACGCAATCTGCGATATCGTCGGTGACCTTGTGGCGCGCCGCGTCTGGCACTGACCCATACCTTTTGGGAATAGCATGGCGCTATAATCGGCATTTGTTTGATGTCATCCGTTCTGCGACGCTGCATGCCAAATCCCGGGAGGAGCCGGGATGTGGAGGAGTTTACGTATGAATATGATAAGAATTCTATGTGCGACAGCTACGCTGACGCTATCGGCTAACGTCCTGTCCGCCGATACTTACAAATGGATCACATTCAAACCACAGGGTGCAGGCGACGCGCAGGCTGTGACGACACAGTGGTTGGTGGATCAGTTCGCCGAACGCACGGGTGGCAAGCACAAGATCGAGGTTTTTTGGGGCGGTTCCGTCGCTGCGACAGGCGAAATCCCTGATGCGCTCGCCGCAGGTGTCGGTGACTTTGGCGACATCGTCACACCCTATTTTCCTGACGCGATGCCATTGAACAACGCCGTCGGCTTTTTCATCCCCCAACCCATGAACACGCAGGAAGTAGGGGAAGCGATGGAAGAATGGCACGCCAGCCATCCTGAATTTGTTCAGGAATTGGCGTCGCAGAACTTGCACGCCTTCGGGTTTCGTCCATTGGAAGACTATGGCCTGCTGTGCAAGGAACCGGTCAAGTCCATGGCCGATCTAGCGGGCAAGCGCATTCGATCCTACGGCTTTGCCTACCCTGCCCTGATCGAGGCGATGGGTGCTACTCCGGTTTCCATTACAACTGCGGATACCTACGAAGCATTGGAACGGTCAATCATCGACTGTACGCCAATCGGCCCCGCGCTGGCTCGTGGCTGGAAATACGACGAGGTTGCCAAATACTATGTGGACATGCCGATTGGCGCGTCTTTCGGTCATTTGCTGGCGATGAATCTGGACAGTTACAACGGTCTAGATGACGAAACCCGCGCCGTGGTCGATCAGTTGGGCAAGGACTATCTTGTCGAGTATTCCCGTGTTCTGGACGAAGACCGCGCCCGCGTGCTGGAAGCCTGGAAAGGCGATCTAGGTGTCGAGATTGTCCCCTTTCCCGCCGAGGAATTGACCGCCCTGACAGAAGCCACTGGCGTAAAGGCAGTGCGGCAAGAGTGGATCGACAAGGCCACCGCTCTCGGACTGAATGTCGACAGTATCGTGGCAAAGCTGACCTTCTAAGGTCTTTGGCCCGGTCAGATCGACCGGGCCACCCCTTCCCAGATCAGAAAGGAGCGCGGCATGAGGTCGCTTGAACGCTTGCGTCATCTCTACAGTCACATCCTGAAAACCTGCGGGCTATTCGCCGGCCTGCTGACCTTTGCCGTTATGTGCCTTGTCGTCGCCAACGTTGCGTTGCGCTACAGCGTGAACGCCCCGGTTGCCGGAACCCTGGAATTGACAGAGGGCGCATTGCCCCTGATCGTCTTCTTGTCGCTGGCTTTGACCCAATACAACGGCGGGCACATAAAGGTCGTGCTGCTGACACAGAACCTGCCCGCTACCCCGCAACGCATACTGGCCGTTCTGGCAATGCTGGCGGGCGCCCTGCTGTTTGGCTGGGCCGCCTATGCCGGCTGGCTGACAACTGCAAAATCCATTGCAATTGGTGAGATCGAACGCGGGTCCATCCGCTATCCCGTCTGGCCGATCAAAGCTGCGGTCTGTTTTGGCATGATCCTTTTGACCATTCAGTTCCTGCTGGACGCCATGCTGCTGGCCCTTGGCGGAACCTTGAACGAACCCCATGCGGAGGAGCAGATATGACCAGCCTCATGATCGGCCTTGTCGGCATTGCCTGCCTGTTCAGCGGCATCCTGCTGGGCGTCAACGTTATGGTTGTGCTCGGCCTTGTCGGAGCCTTTGGTCTGGCGGCCCTCGTCGGTTTCACCGCTGCAACGTCTCTGTTGTCGACCGTGTTCTTCGAGACGACGCATTCCTTTCACTTCTCGGTCATCCCGCTGTTCCTGTTGATGGGCTTTTTCGCCATGCGCGCAGGTTTGGGCGAAGACCTATTCGAAGCGACAACCAAGTGGCTGGGCGGCATGAAAGGCGGGCTGGCCATTTCGACCACCATCGGCGCTGCAGCCTTTGGCGCGGCCTCAGGCTCTTCGGTCGGGACCGCGACTGTGTTCACCAAACTGGCGCTGCCGCAAATGCTGGACCGTGGCTATGACAAGGGGCTGGCCTCGGCCTCAATCGCCATAGCGGGAACGCTGGCTGTGATGATCCCGCCCTCGGCGTTGGTTGTGGTCTATGGCATCCTGACGGACAGCAGCATCGGAGCGCTGCTCATCGCGGGGTTCATTCCGGGCATCGTCTTTGCAATCGTTCTTTGCGCCGCGATCTGGATCACGGTCTGGCGCAATCCGGCGCTCGCACCGGTGGATACGACCAGGTATTCGCTGCGCGAAAAGATCGTGTCACTGCGCCTTTCCGGTCCGCTGGTGCTGGTGATCGTGACCATCGTTGCCGGGCTTTATGTCGGCATCTTCACTCCGACAGAAGCAGGCGCGGTGGGCGCCTTTCTGACATTCCTTCTGGCGCTCTTGCGCCACCGCGGACCAAAGGGGATCGAGCTGCGCGCGACATTGCTGGAGACCATCACCACCTCTGCGATGATCTTCGGCATTCTGATCTCGGCGTTGCTGTTCTCCAAATTCCTCGCTCTGTCCGGGGTGGCAAATTTTGTCGGCAGTTTTCTAGTTGGCCTTGAAGTCGCCCCTTGGGTCATCGTTGTTTTGGTCAGCATCATCTATCTGACATTGGGCATGATGATGGACGCCCCTGCCCTGCTGGCAATCACCCTGCCCATCACCCATCCGGTCATGATGGACCTTGGTTATGATCCGATCTGGTTCGGCATCTTTGTCGTTCTGCTGGTTGAGATTGGCGCGGTCACCCCGCCCGTGGGCATCAACTGCTTTGTTGTCCAAGCCGCCTCTGGCGGGCGGTTAAAGCTGGAGGACGTATTCAAGGGGCTGGTTCCCTTTGTTCTGGCCGGTTTTGCAATGCTGGTGCTGCTGTACCTGCTGCCACAACTGGCACTGTTTTTGCCGTCGAGAATGTGAAGATGACCGATCTGCAAACCCTATGGGCCGATCAGGCCGTTCCAGTGATCCTGCGCTCCACAGGAACCTCGCCCTTTGGCCGCAAGGTGCGCATGGCCGCAAAGGTATTGGGCCTTGACGCACGCATCACGCGGCAGGACGCCGACACGCTAGACCCGGACGACACCCTGCGTCAGCAGAACCCGCTGGGAAAGATGCCCTGCCTGCTGATCGGCGACACGGCATTTTACGGAAGCGCCGTCATATTAGAAATGCTGGATACAATTGCCGGTGCAGGTCGCTTGTTACCCATTGCGGGCACTGCGCGATTCCGCTGTCTGACCCGCGCAACACTGGCCGACGGCATCACCGACGCAGCCCTTTTGATGGTCTATGAGGCCCGTTTTCGCGGTCACGACAAGCCCGCAGAACCGTGGCTAAACCATCAACGCGACAAGGTACTGCGCGCGCTTGCAGTGTTTGAAGAAGACCTGCCGGATCCTGCCCCGGCCGATCTGGTCGCCATCACCCTAGCCTGTGCGCTTGGATACCTTGACTGGCGCCAACCCGTTTCATGGCGGCCCGATCATCCCCGACTCGCCGATTGGTTGGTGGAATTTGCGGCCACCTGCCCCGCATTTTCTCAAACCGAAAGGACCCAAAAATGACCTGGCCCATACCCCGCCTGACCCCTCCAGACCCCGCGACCTATGACAATCACCAACAGCAGATTGCCGATGCCATTGCCAGTGGCCCCCGGGGCAGTGTCCGCGGCCCCATTGCCATCTGGCTACACCGGCCGGGCCTTGCCGGAACTGCACAGGCGCTGGGGGAATACTGTCGATACGGCACATCGCTTGGCCCACGTCTTTCGGAACTGGCAATCCTTGTCACGGGCCGCGTCTTCGGCTCGGAATACGAATGGTTTGCCCACAAGACCCACGCCTTGGAGGCCGGACTGAAGGCCGATGTGATCGAAGCGATCCGCCTGAATCAGCCCCCGGAGTTTGAAACGGAAGAAGAGCAGACCGTCCATGATGTCGCCCGCGCCGTCCACGTGAACCGCCGCCTTGATGATGTACAATATGCCCACGCAGCGCAGGTTCTGGGCACCGACCGACTGGTCGATCTGATTGGGCTTCTGGGCTATTACACCCTGATTTCACTGACAATTAACGTTTTTGGCGTGTCGCCACCGGACAGCGCGGCGCCGGAGTTGGCGGATGTCTGAGCGCCCGCAAACCTGGCACCCCGCCCCGCGCGCCACCACGACGGTCCTGCCCAAGGGGGCGACGGACTGCCACTGCCATGTTTTTGGCCCCAAGGCCCGATTCCCCTACGCCGCGCACAACAACGAAGGCCCCGCCGACGCGCCGAAAGAAGCGTTGTTTGCCCTGCACGACCGCATGGGGATCGACCGCTGCGTCATCGTGCAGTCGGGCGTTCACGGGTTCGATAACTCTGTCGTGGTTGACGCGATGAAGGCGCGCCCCGGCCGGTATCTGGGTGTCGCACTCGCCCCGCCTGACTTGTCCGACGGCGCCTTGGGCTATCTGCGTGACAACGGTTTTCGTGCGATCCGCTACAACTATATGAAACACCTGACGCCCGGTGCGGGCCCTGACGACCTGCGCGCCCTCGCGCCGCGATTGGCCGAGCGTGACATGCACCTGCAAATTCACATGGAATCAGGCCTTATCGCGGACATGGCACCGGTCTTGGCGAACCTGCCCGTGACTGTCGTGATCGACCACTTTGGGCGGATCGACTCGTCGCTTGGCATGACGCACGCGCACTATCAGTCGCTGCTGCGGCTGCTGGACCACGACAACCTGTGGTGCAAAGTGTCGGGCACCGAACGGTCCTCGCGGTCCGAGCCGCCCTATGATGATGCAGTGCCCTTCGCGGCAGGCGTCGTCGCTCGGCACCCTGATCGTGTTGTCTGGGGCACCGACTGGCCACATCCCAACTATCGCGCAGACCCGCCAGACGATGGCGACCTGTTCGACCTGATCCCGCGCATCGCGCCTGCCCCCTATCTGGTCCAGGCTTTGATGGTCGACAATCCGACACGACTTTACAACTTTGAGAAGGTGACAAAATGACCGGACGTTTGAGTGGAAAAATTGCAATTGTCACCGGTGCCGGCTGCGTCGGGCCGGGCTGGGGCAACGGTCGGGCGACCTGTGTGCGCTTTGCACAGGAAGGGGCAAAAATCTTTGCTGTCGATCTAAAGTCCGAGACAATGGAAGAAACCGTCGTCCGCGTGAAAGAGGCAGGCGGCGAGATCGAAACGCACCTTTGCGACGTGACGGACCGCACAGCGGTCGAGGCCATGGTTGCCGCCTGCGTCAGCCACTATGGCGGCGTCGACATTCTGGTCAACAACGTCGGCGGTTCGGCCAAGGGAGGTGCCGTCGACATGGACGAAGAGACTTGGGACCGCCAAATGGCGTTCAACCTCAAAAGCGTTTACCTCACCTGCCGCAGTGTCCTGCCGCATATGGTTGAGGCAGGCAGCGGGGCAATTGTGAATACGGCCTCGACCTCGGGTATCCGGTTCACGGGTTCGGCTCAGGCGGCCTATGCATCGGCCAAGGCGGCAATCATTCAGTTTTCGCGTGTGACCGCCGTGGAATTCGCACCCAAGGGCGTGCGGGTAAATACAGTAGTTCCGGGCCAGCTTCACACGCCCATGGTTGAAACACGGCTGGCCGGGCAACGCTCCGGCGGCGACGTGGACGCACTATTGCAACAGCGGCTCAAACGGATTCCGCTGGGCTGGATGGGCGATGGCCGTGACACGGCCAACGCCGCATTGTTCCTAGCGTCCGAAGAAGCGCGCTTTGTCACCGGGACGGAAATCATCGTTGACGGCGGGATGAGCGTGCGCTGCGACTGATCTGTCGCAAACGGGCACCGCGACAAGGCGCGGAGCCCGTTTGCCATTCACTTTTGCAGCCTTTGACCAACTTCTGCTTAGTTTCACGGTCAACAAAAAACGAAGACACTGTCCCTATCATTGTCGCGTCTGCGACGTTCCGCTCTGAGGAGGAGAGCCCATGACAATTTCATTCAAACACTCTTTACGCGCGGCAGCTACCGCTTGCCTGGTGACCGTGTCGACCACGGCACTTTACGCTCAGGACTCCTGGCCCACCGGCCCCGTCGAGGTGGTGATGCACACCAAACCCGGCGGCACGTCCGACATCTTTATCCGTACCCTGGCCGAGTCGCTGGAACCCGCAATCGGCCAGACGATTGTAGTCCAGAACTCCCCCGGCGGTGGCGGTGCGGCGCAAATGGCCAAAGTCCGGTCAGCCAAGCCCGATGGCCTGACGCTGGGCATCAACACGCTCACCCACTTCACAGGCATGGCCACAAACCTCAAAGGCACCTTTTCGCCAGACGATTTTTCGTGGATCGCGGGCGTACAAGTTGACCCGATCCTTTACTACGTGCGCGAAGACAGCCCCTATAACACAATGGCCGAAGCAGTCGCCGCCGCCAAAGCCAACCCCGGCAGCGTGTCCATTGGCGGTTTCGGACCCGTCGGATCAATGCAGAACCTCGGCACGTCGATGATTGAATCAGCCACTGGAACCAAATTCAACTGGATCGGCTATGAATCCACGCCGGACATCACAACCGCGCTTTTGGGCGGGCATATTGACATCGCCGTGTCCAACCTTGGCCCGACAGCCCCGTTTTTTGAATCTGGCCGGATCAAGGGGCTGGGTGTTTTGGGTGACGAACGGCTGGCAGGCGCACCCGATCTGCCGACGCTTGCCGAACAAGGCATCGACGTGGACACCAGCTGGGTTCAGGTTCGCGGCGTCTTTGGTCCCAAGGACATGCCGATGGAACTGCAACAACAGATCGCTGACGCGTTCCATGATGCAATGAAAGCGGACTCTTATCAGGCCTATGCCAAAAGCACCGGGGTCACCGATTCCGATATGGGCCCCGAAGAGTACGCCAAGTTCGTCGAGACAATCGGTGCAGTCGCTGTGACTCAGTTAACCGCTGCAGGTCTGCTCCAATAAACTTTATCCCCCGGCCGCACCCATCCCTGGTGCGGCCGGGGCTTTCTGACATGGCGGTCACAACAACCGCTAAAAACCTCAAAGACTTTCCTGATCGACCTGTTCGCGTATCCAGCCCAGAAATCGGGTCAGTGTCTGCGAAGGTTGCGTGGCTTTTGGCCATGTCAGGAAATAGCCCTCGCCGCTGGCGCATGTTTCAGGGATTGGCGACACAAGGCTGCCGTTCAACAATTGCCGTTGAACGAACAGTTTGACCGCAATGGCCACCCCGCCATCCAGTGACGCCGCCTCGTAGGCCAGCGCAGAGCTTTCAAAGCGAATGCCCGGCTCTGTGTCTACATCTGCGCCCACCCGCTTGGCCCAGGCAGCCCAGTCTGTCGGACGGGCCATCGAATGCAGCAAGCGCACGCGCGATAAATCGGCAGGCGTTTCAAGCTGGTGTTCACGCTGGTAGTCCGGCGAGCAGATCGGAATCAGCTCGATATCCAGAAGCTTTTCCGAATGCAGCCCTTCCCATACCCCCTTGCCCGCGCGGATTGCTGCATCGAGGTTCTGCGTTTCGAAATCTACCGGCGAAATGGACGATGACAGCCGCACTTCGATCCGGGGAAAGGTGTCGTGGAAATGGGTCAGGCGGGGGATCAGCCAGCGCTGGGAAAATGTAGTGTAGGACTGGATTGCAAGAATGTCGCGCCGTCCGCGACGCGATACACGGCGGGACGCGTTGGCGATATCGACAAAGGCCCGCGTGATCCCGTCATACAGTTGCTTGCCTTCTTCCGTCAGTTCCACCCCGCGATGCATCCGGCGAAACAGGGTGACCCCGAAGTAATCCTCAAGAGTCTTGACCTGGCGGCTCACAGCAACCTGACTTACATTCAATTCCTCCGCCGCCAGCGTCAGGCTGCACAAACGGGCTGCGACCTCGAAAGTACGTAAGGGGTTCAGGGGCGGAATTGAGCTTGTCATGAGCGAACTTGTTTCCAGCCCGAGCTGACCAGAACAATCGGGTGCGGCGGGCATTTTTTGGACGGGATCCAGTTTACGAGAACCTATCAAATTTTAGGCACACTAGCACGCCTTCGCAGCAGCGCAACGCCACCTCTACCGGTAGCGCTGCTCATTTGCTGTGATCAGGCGGCGGCGAGCGCGATGGCTATACCTTGGCCCACGCCGATACACATAGTCGCCAATGCAAGCTTGCCACCGGTATTACAAAGCTCCAATGCTGCGGACCCTGCGATCCGCGCGCCGGACATGCCCAGCGGATGACCCAGCGCAATTGCCCCACCGTTGGGGTTCACGCGGGGATCGTCATCGGCGATCCCAAGATCGCGCAGCGTGGCAAGCCCCTGAGAAGCAAAGGCTTCGTTCAGTTCGATCACATCCAGTTGGTCCACACCCAAACCCAGACGTGCAAGCAATTTCCTGGACGCCGGCGCCGGACCAAACCCCATGATACGCGGGGCGACACCAGCGGTAGCGCCACCCAGAACGCGCGCGATGGGTGTCAGATTGTGGGCTTTCACGGCTTCGGCTGACGCGAGGATCAGCGCAGCAGCGCCGTCGTTCACACCGGATGCGTTACCCGCCGTGACCGAGCCGCCCGCACGAAATGGCGCGCGCAACTTTGCCAGCGCCTCTAACGTGGTGTCCGGACGCAGGTGTTCATCGGTGTCCACGACGACCGGATCGCCTTTGCGCTGGGGAATATAGACGGGAACGATCTCTTGGGCAAAACGTCCGCTGGCCTGCGCCGCCCCGGCCCGCTGTTGCGAGCGCAATGCAAACAGGTCCTGATCCGCACGCGAGATGTCAAAATCTTCCGCCACATTCTCGGCTGTCTCGGGCATTGAATCAACGCCGTACTGCGCTTTCATCAGCGGATTGACAAAGCGCCAGCCAATAGTGGTGTCATGAATTTCCGCACTGCGGGAATATGCGCTGTCAGCTTTCGGCATGACGAATGGCGCACGCGACATGGACTCAACGCCCCCAGCGATAGCCAGATCCATCTCGCCGGAACGGATCGCACGGGCGGCTGTTATGATCGCATCCATGCCTGACCCGCACAGCCTGTTCATCGTGGTGCCCGGCACAGTCTCGGGCAAGCCTGCCAACAGTGCAGACATACGGGCAACATTGCGGTTGTCCTCGCCTGCCTGGTTGGCGCAGCCAAAAATCACCTCATCCACAGCGGCCCAATCCAGGTCATGGCGGTCAATCAAAGCGCGTAGCGGCACCGCCCCCAGATCGTCAGCACGGACCGAGGCCAGCGCCCCGCCAAAGCGGCCAATCGGTGTGCGCACATAATCACAAATGAAAACGTCGGTCATAGTGGGCTATCCTTGAGAAAATCAGGCGGGCGCGGGAAATCCGCGCCCGCGGGCTGTTAGCGCAATACGATCAGGCTGTCGCCCGCTCTGACGCCCTGCCCTTCAGGCAAGACAAATACCGGGTTGATTTCGGCCTCGTCCAAACGGTCATCAAGCGTTTCTGCCATGGCTGAGAAAGCTATCATGGTATCAATCAGTGCCTCGACATCAGCGACCGGGCTGCCCCTGAACCCTTTTAGCAGGGCGCCCGCCTTGATCTCGTCGATCATCGAGCGAGCGCTGTCCCGGTCCAGTGGGAGAAGCCGGATCGCGACATCCTTGTAAAGTTCAGTGGTCACACCACCCGCACCCAACAAGGCATAGGCCCCCAACTGCGGGTCACGGTTAAAGCCGAGGATCATTTCGACCCCGCCCTTGACCATTTCCTGAACCAGAAAACCGTCGATTTTGCCATCTGTCGCCGCAGTCACACGGGCCAGCATGGTCTCGCAGGCCTTCCCAACATCAGCAGGCGCAATGTTCAACGCAACGCCGCCCACTTCGGACTTGTGCAGGATCTCGTTCGAGAGGATCTTGATGACAACAGGGCCGTCAAAGTCCTGTGCGGCCCGTGCTGCCTCGTCGGGGTTTTTGGCGGTGACTTCTTTGGTGACAGGTACGCCAAAGCGGGCAAACAGCTTTTTAGCCTCTGCCTCGTTCAACGAACCGGCCGCGATGTCATCGCAGTCAACGCTGCGGGCGTTCGACGCGGTGGCGCCGGATGTGCCGCTGTGCGGCAACAGCCCCTTCAACGCCGAGGCACAGCTTTCAGGCGCGGCAAAGGCGGGAATGCCGCTGGCGTTCAGATGTTTGACGATATTGGGCGCGTCTGGGCTGACATAGGCCAGGATAGGCTTGTCTGTCAGCGCCATGGAATCCAGCACCGGCTGGGCCACAAGGTCCGGCTGTGCGATCGACGATGATCCCGCGACAACCACGATGGCGTCAAAGGACGGGCTTTCTGCCAGAATGCGCAGAATTGCACGGAACAGATCTGGGCGCAGGCCCGCCAAAGTCACGTCAATCGGGTTGCGGTCCAGTTCGGCTTCTTTCAGTTCCAGCGCAAGCAGCTTGGCGCAGGTTTCCGCGTCAGGCTTGGGCATTTCCAGCCCCATCAAACCGACGTTATCGGCAACAACCGTCGCAGCCCCGCCGGTTGATGTGACAATGGCCACGCGCGGTCCCTTCATCCGACGACCCTGCGCGAGGGCTGCCGGAATATCCAACAGGTCCGCAAAGGTCTGGGCGCGGATGACACCAAGCTGCTTGAACAGTGCGTCATAAACCTCGTCCGCACCTGCCAGCGCCCCGGTGTGCGACACCGCAGATTGCGCACCGGATTCCGACCGACCCACTTTGTAGGCCACAATGCTTTTACCCGCCGCGATAACCTTGGACGCCGCTGCGCGAAAGGCATCAACATTGCGAATGGTTTCAAGGTACAAGGCCACAACCTGAGTAGCGTCGTCATCTGCAAGTGTTTCAAGAAAATCCGAAACTTCTAGATCAGCCTCGTTGCCTGTGGCAACCAGCTTGGAAAACCCGATACCGCGGGCCACGGCCCGTGACAGGAGCGAGCCAAGGATACCGCCGGATTGCGACAGCAAGGCGACCGATCCAACGGGAAAGTTGTCGGATTCCATCGCTCCGCTCGCTGTCAGTGGGATGCGGTCTGTGATGTTCACCAGACCGATGGTGTTTGGGCCAAGAATGCGCATCGCGCCCGCCGCCTCGCGCAACTGTTCCTGACGTGCGCGGCCTTCTTCGCCCGCTTCGCCAAAGCCCGAAGCCAGCACAACCGCAGCCTTTGTGCCTTTGGCTGCCAGATCGCGCACCGCGTCGATCACCCGGTTCGCACCGACTAGAATCAGACCAAGATCGGGTGCCTCGGGCAGGTCGATCGCACTGGCATAGCTTTTCAGCCCGGCGATTTCATCATAGCGCGGATTGATCGGATAGATCGCTCCGTCAAACCCTTGGGCCTGCAAATAGGCGATGGGCCGCCCGGTCAACTTGGCCGGATCATTTGATGCGCCAACGACGGCAACGCTGCGCGGGTTCAGGATGGATTTGATGGCAGTCATCGGATCAGTCTCACTTAGATACTTTGTTCAGGAAATCCTCGACGGATTTGCGGTGTTCGGCGGTGGTGTAGCAAACGGCCTGCGCCTGACGTCCCATGGCGAAAATCTCTTCGTCGCTGCGCTCGAAGGTCTTGTCGATGATCTCCTTGGTCAGCGCGACGGCGGTGGCGGACCCGATAGTCAGCTCTTTGGCCCAGGCGTGAGCCTGTACCAGCAGATCGTCGGCGGGTGCGATGCGGTCGATCATGCCGATGGACAGGGCTTCGTCCGGCTCGACAATCCTGGCCGAGAAAATCAGTTCCTTGGCCTTGGACAGGCCGACCCGCCGCGGCAGGAAATACATGCCGCCGCCATCGGACACGAGACCACGTTTGATAAAGCTCATGGACATCTTCGCGCCTTCGGCAGCGATGATAAAATCACAAGACAGCGCCATATCCAGACCAAGGCCGAAAGCCGCACCGTTCACAGCCGCGATGACCGGCTTGGAGACGCCATGGATCGCCGCGACACCTTTGTGGGTGCTTTTCTGGCGCTTCCAACCGTTGAACGCGACCTCACCGCCTGGTGCGTCCAGACGGGCGCGCATGCCGCCGATATCGCCACCGGAACAAAACCCCTTGCCCGCACCGGTCAGGATAATCGCGCGAACGGACTTGTCCGTATCCGCTGCGGTAAAGGCGCTGATCAGCTCAGCTCGCATGTCGTCATTGATGGCATTGCGCACATCGGGACGGTTCAGCGTGATCGTCGCAATGCCATCGTTGTGAGTCACAGAAATGTAGTCAAAAGCGTTCATTGCGCTATCCATGTCTATTGTCCTTTTTGTGCTTGGCCGTCAGGCGGCTTGAAAATTGTGGTGCAAACCCATGGGAAGACGGTCGCCCGTCAGGATGGTCTTGCGCAGTGTGTCCAATGCGTCGGGGGGCAGAACCGGCCCGGCAAGGTCGTCGAATTTTGCAATCAGTTCTTGCAGCGTTACGGGCTGTTCCGGGTCGCCGCGACGGGTCGGTTGGAAACGCTCGAAATGCCGGCCATCCGTCAACGTCAGGTGCAACCGCGCCTGGCGTTTACGGGGATAGACAGCGGCCAGATCGTCGGCGCGCGTCACTGTGATACGCGGCATCAGCGTACGGATCGCAGGATCAGACAGGGCTGAATCCTCAAACGCGGCCAATTTGACCTGACCCAGGATCATTTGCGCAGAGAGGCAGTATTGCAGCGAAAACCGCGCCTCCTGTGCAATCTGCGGGTCGGGGCGGTCACAAATATCCTTGGTCGGGCCATAGCCCTCGACGTGGATTTTCGCGATGTCTTCGGCAGTGAACCCGTGCGCGCTCTTCAGGGCAGCCAAAGCGTCGAGCGCGGCAAAGATATGGCCGCAGCAGCCGTGTATCTTGACCGTCATCCGCGTAATCGGGGTCCAGACGCCTACACCTTCCAGCGCTCTGTCCCAGTCTCCGGTGCCATCGCTGGTGGCTGCTGCATACCCTTTGGGGCCATGCAAGCTGTCCGGCGCACCTGTTGCCCCGGCAGCGGCGGCATAGGCGGCAAGCAACCCCGCGTCGGCGGCATGACCGGGGTGCATGGCTTTGACCATACTTTGGCCCTGCAAGTTCTGCTGGTGCCCGCCTGCAAAACTGGTTGCGATGGCGATGGCATTGGCAATCCCGTCGCGGTCACAGCCCAACAACACGGCACCGGCTGCCGCAGCCCCCATGGTGCCAACTGTGCCGGTGATATGCCATTTGTCATAATGGCTGGGCTGCAAGGCCATGGCGATCCGGCAGCCAACCTCGTAGCCCGCAATGACCGCCCGGTCGAACAGGTCGCGGCTGGCCCCGATGTCCTGCGCAACGGCCAGCGCCGCAGCGATCGTGGGCGATCCGGGGTGATAGCCACCATCGCGGAAGATGTCATCGAATTCGACGGTATGGCTGGCTGTCCCGTTGATGAAGGCGGCGCCGCGCGCGCTGATCCTTTGTCCGGTGACATAGCAAACTGCGTTACCCGAACCCGCCCCCAGATTGCCCGCGGCCAGCAAGGTCGACGGTGGGCGCACGGTGCCGGGGATGGTGGTTGCAAACCAGTCAAGCGTCGCATGACGTACGGCGTCGCGCACGTCGTCTTTCACGGGTCGTGTGGTCCACCCATGGGCCAGGTCGGCAAGTGTGATCAACGGGTTCATTGTGCCACCTCGGGATTGCGGGCTTGTAAGGCAATTCCGGCGACGCAAAGCGCTTCGATCTCGTCGTCACCCAATCCAAGCTCCCGCAAAATATCGGATGTCTGTGCGCCCACGGACTGCGGTGCAAGCGTTACCCCTGTTTCGCCACCGGACATGCGAAAGGCCGCCCCTGTGATCTGCAACCCGTCAACCTGACCGGCAGGATCGGACAGCCGGGTGATCTGGCCGCGGGCCTGTGTCTGCGTGTCTTTCAGTGTCTCGCCCATGGTACGGATACGAGAGGCAGGAATACGACGTTCGTTCAGGAAATCCTCCCAAAAGGCGGCGGGCATGGATTCCACGATGGTTGCCAAAGCTTCATGCTCCCGCTGGAAATCGTCGATGCGTTCAAAGTTATTGGATTTCACCAGATCCTCGCGCCCCAATGCGATCCAAAGGCGGCGTTGCTGGTGCAGGTTCGAAGCGGCAATCATCAGGTCAGTGTCGGCCGCGCGGTACATGCCAAGCGTGGCAAAGGCGAAACGGTTGCCCTTGGCTTTGGGATGTTTGTCCGACCAAAGATAATCCGTCGCGTGCGAGGTCAGCAACGTCAGCGCAACCTCAAGCATCGACACGTCGATAAACTGGCCGCTGCCCGTTGTCGCACGCTGGAACAATGCCGCGCTGATCGCAAAGGCGGCGGTCATCCCCGTGGCATAATCGACGGCAGGCGCGCCGGATTTCAGAGGCCGGTCGTCACCATGGCCCGTCAGGTCCATCATGCCGGAAAACGCCTGGATGACATTATCATAGCCGGTTTGCTCGCGGCGCGGACCCGTCGCACCGAAGGCCGAAATCGAACAATAGATCAGTTTTGGGTTCAGCTTAGCCATTTCGGCATAGCCCAGACCCAGCGCGTCAAAAGCGCCGGGGCGGTAATTCTCGACAAAAACGTCGGCGGTGGCGATGAGCCGCTTCATCGCGTCCCGCCCACCTTCGGCCTTGAGATCCAGTGCAAGCGTCCTTTTCCCGGCACCCTGCCCCAGAAAGGCTGTGCCCATGGCGGCATCGACCAGCTTGCGGTCAGACCCCTGAAACCGGGCTTGATCGGGGTCGTTCGGCGCCTCGACCTTGATAACCTCAGCTCCCAGCAGCGCCATTTGATAACTGGCAAAAGGTCCAGCAAGAACATGAGTCGTATCGACGACTCGCAGACCTGAAAATGCGCCACTCATAAGGTAGGCTCCTTAACGATTGATCAGTAGGATGCCCTGCCACAAAGGCCTGCGGCAGGGCGCTGGTTTAGTTGGAAATCAGACCGGCCTTGGTCAGTTGTTCGGTGGCAACCGTGGTCAGGTTCGCAACGAAGGCCGCATACTCTTCAGGGCCAAAATCGCTGTCCTCGACGCCAGAGGCGCGGGCATATGTCTGGTAGCTGTCAGCCGCCATTGCCTTGTGGATTGCGTCGGCGATCTGTTGTTGCAGGTCCAGCGGCATATCCTTCGGACCAAAGACACCACGCACCTGGATCCAGCTTGGATCAACGTCAAAGCCCTGTTCGCCGAAGGTTTCCATATCCGGCAGAGTCGCAAGCCGTTTCGTTCCCAGCACGCCCAGACCTTTCAGACGGTCCGCCTCGAAAAACGACAGCGCCGGGCCGAGGTTCGACACGCCAACATCGACGTGGCCACCCAGGACCGCCGCAATGATGTCGGGGGTAGACTCGAACGCGACCCAGTTGAATTTCACGCCGGCTTTCTCTTCCAGCATCGTCATGCCGATGTTTTGCATGGACCCAACGGGGCCAAAGCCGCCGATGTTGACCGTGCCGTCGTTCTCTTTCGCCAGCGCAACCAGGTCCTTAAGGTTGGTCAAGGCCGAGTCCTTGGCGACGAAGAACATGATGGGATCCTCCTGTGCCAGCGCGATCCACGAAAAGTCGTCAGGCGTGAAAGTGCCTTTAAGGTTGGTCAGCATACCCGTGAAGTGGGTGACAGTATTGACGCCCAGCGTCAGGCCGTCAGGCGCCGCTGCGCGGACCTTGGCCATCTGTGCAGCGCCGCCCCCGCCGGGTGTGTTCACCACAACGATGGTCTGACCGATGATCGGCTCCAGTTCTTTGGCCAGCGTCCGCGAAAACACGTCCACGCCGCCACCGGGTTTGGTATGCAGGACAAAGTTGACCGGCCCGCTTGGCTGCCAGGTCTCTTGCGCGGCGGCCGGGCCTGTCAGTCCGATGGCCAGCGTGGCCGCACCGACCAGCCCGAGGGCTGTTTTCTTGAGGGTTGTGAAAGTCATGCTTAGTTCCTCCCTTTGCATGTCGCGGCCGGGTTAAATCCCGCCCATTTTGATTTTCGGTTCTCCCCGGAGCGGGGTGGTACAGGCCGCCCGATCGGGGCGACCCGATTCTCAGCCCTTTCTGATCGCGATCCGGCGACGGCGACGGGCCCGAAACGCAGCCACACCGGGCAAGGCAAAAGCCAGCACCGCGATCAGAAGCAGCAGCAAAGTCAGAGGCGACGTGTAGAAGATGTCCCACTCGCCCTGGTTCGAGATCAGTGCACGACGGAAGTTCGTCTCCATCAGCTCACCCAGCACGAGGGCCAGAATGATGGGAGCCAGCGGGATGCCCATTTTGCGGAGCACATAGCCAAGGATGCCGAAGAAGGTCATGACCTGCACCGGGAACATTGTGGTTTCCGACGCGTAGGCCCCGACGTAGCAGATGCCGCCGACAATCGCCGCAATGGCGGGACGCGGGATATTTGCAACCTGGGCCCAGACCCGGGCACCGGCCAGACCGATGAACACCATGACCGGCACGCCGACGAACAGCGATGCAAACACGGTATAGGGGATCTCGGGCGTGCGGGTGAACAACAAGGGGCCGGGCTGAATCCCCTGCACCATCAGCGCACCGATCATGACGGCAGTGGTGGCAGACCCGGGAATACCCAGCGCCAGCAGCGGCGCCAGCGCACCGGCAACGGCTGCGTTGTTCGCGGCTTCTGACGATGCGACGCCTTCCAGTGACCC
>TARA_R110002033_G_scaffold13450_3_pt1 | contig 22562 bp, 25 predicted proteins | sample TARA_R110002033 | Tara Oceans TARA_R110002033 (sample SAMEA4397051) | marine metagenome | biome: Polar Biome; feature: [SRF] surface water layer (ENVO:00010504); material: water (ENVO:00002006), including particulate matter (ENVO:01000060) such as... | depth 5 m
GTGCAGTTTTTATCAATAAATTTATAGGTATAGTAACTTTCTCCTGAAGTTAGCGATTGCTGCAAATTATTGTATAAATCTTGTCGTAATGGTAACGAAATCTGTAATTGTTGCTCATAAACATCTCGATGCTCATAGGTGTACTCATTAATGAAATCGCTGTAGGGATGAATTGCAGCAAAATACTGTAAGTCTCCTTTTATGAATTTCAATACAAAATTAGGTGTGCTAAAATCAAAAGCACCATAATTATACACGACATCAATAAAATTTTCAGGATCTGAAATGCGTATTGCAGTATGTCCAAAAAGAGAATACGCTTCGTTTGCCGTACCGCAAGTCAAGATGCTAATCTTTGAATTAGCAGATAAAGTTCTTTCTTGACTGTATGTTTTTGATATTGAAAACAATCCTAGCAAAAAGCAAATCACTAATAGATGCGTTGAGAATTTCATACTTTAAAATTTAATGCTAAGGTAAATGTTTAATGATAATTCAACAAGAAGAAGCGAGCAACATTTGGAAAATATCTTTAGCCTTTTTTATATAATAGAAAGTCTTTTTGTTCTTAAACTTCAGCATTTAGTTTCATTGTTGTTGTGGGTTGCCAGAAAGGTTTTATCAAGATTGAACTGCTGTTATACTTGATTTTTTCTAGGTATTGAACCTTTCCATGAGCTAAATAAAATCTCCTCAAAAAAAGAATCAAATCAATAAGTTAAAATAGTAAATTTGCTTTTTGACTTTAAATAAACCTAACAATGAATATTAAAAAGCACATTCCCAATTTAATTACTTTACTCAACTTGCTATGCGGTTGTATAGCATTAGTATATGCATCAAACGGCAATTATTTTGCGGCTTTTTACTTTGTGTGTCTAGGGATTTTCTTAGACTTTTTTGACGGTTTCTTTGCAAGACTATTCAACGTTGCAAGTCCGTTAGGACTGCAGCTAGACTCTCTAGCGGATATGGTGACTAGTGGGGTAGTGCCTGGTTTTGTTATGTTCTTTATGATGAAAAATAGTCAACACGAGATTGGTACTCACGAGATCTGGAATTACTTTGGCTTTATAGTAACCTTAGGATCGTGTTACCGCTTGGCTAATTTTAATATAGACACACGTCAAACAGAATCTTTTATAGGTTTGCCAACTCCAGCAAATACACTTTTTATCTTGAGTCTACCTCTAATTTTACAATATTCTGATTCTTTAATTTTATTAGAAGTATTAACAAATCAGTGGGTCCTGTTACTAATTGTTCTAGCAAGCGCTTATATTTTAAATGCTGAGGTGCCTTTGTTTTCGCTAAAAATCAAAAAGTTCACGTTAAAAGATAATGCGCTACAAATTGGGTTCTTATTGTTTTCAGTACTCTTATTAGGCTTTTTCCAATATTTAGGAGTGGCTTTAGTTATCATTAGCTATGTTTTATTGTCTGTGATAAATAATGCTAAAGCAAAAAAAGCTATTTCTTAATGAGAAAAAAAACAGTCAGAAAAAGGACCGTTTATAAAAAAGCGAAAAAGAAAAGCTTGTTCTCATGGGGAAAGATAGCTAAGGTTTTAGGGACTTTTATTGCTATTGCTGCAATAGGTCTAGCAATATACCACTACCGTGACGGATTATTATATTATCTAGGATACAAATCTCACTTTGCAACCAAAGAGCAATTGGAAGAAAAAAGACTTTCAGATGTGCGTAATTTTCAAGTTTTAAGTAAACATGATGGCAAAGCAATTGGAATAGACGTATCAGAATATCAGGGCAATATAAAATGGGAAGACTTAGGGAGTATTGAAGAAACATATACTATAAATTTTGTCTTTATTAGAGCAACTGTGGGAAGTGATCGTCCGGATAGGAAATTCAGTGAAAATTGGCTTGAAGCCAAAGAGAACAAAATTATTAGAGGTGCTTACCATTATTACAGACCTAACGAAAACTCCCTAGATCAAGCAGAATTATTTATAAAAAATGTTCGCTTAAGCAAAGGTGATTTACCTCCAGTGCTGGATATAGAGCAATTGCCTAGAAATCAATCAATACGACAGTTAAAAGTAGGTTTAAGAAAATGGCTGCAGGCTATTGAGGACCATTATAAAGTACGTCCAATAATTTATACAGGCGAAAAGTATTATGATAGTTTCTTGAAAGAAGAGTTTAGCGATTACTTGTTCTGGATCGCTAATTATAATTTTTATAGAGAAAAAATTCAGGACAACTGGTTGTTTTGGCAATTTACTGAAAAAGGAAGTTTACCTGGAATTGAAGGTACTGTAGATTTAAATATCTATAATGGAGATTTGCAGCAATTGCAATTTATAACTATCGAATAAAACTTTCTTTTATCCTTTGAAAGATGCTGCTAAGACTGCGATTGTCAATAGTGCTAGTAAAATAGCTACTGAATATGGATTGGCAAAATTCACCGTCCATCCTAACATTGCAATTCGCTTAGGCGGGAATATCCGTGGGTCCTCTCTATTGAAGTAAAAAATACCCATGACCAAATTATTAGGATCTTGGTGCCATTTTTCTAAGGTTTCTTTGGAGGTTTTTTCTTGTTTCATAAAAAAGAAAATTTAATTAAAATTCAATTTTCTTTTTACGCAATTCAAAATTTTGACCTAGATAGACGCGACGAACCATTTCATCTTCAACTAATTCCTCTGGTACACCGGCTTTTAGAATTCCACCTTCAAACATAAGATACGTTTTATCAGTAATGGCAAGAGTTTCTTGAACGTTGTGATCTGTAATTAAAATTCCAATGTTTTTGTTTTTTAGCTGCGCTACAATTCGTTGAATATCCTCAACAGCTACAGGATCTACTCCCGCAAACGGCTCATCTAATAAAATGAATTTTGGATCGGTTGCTAAACAACGCGCAATTTCAGTACGTCGACGCTCCCCACCGGATAATAAATCCCCACGATTTGTTCGAATGTGCTCCAAACTAAATTCTTCGATCAAACTCTCCATTTTTGCAACTTGCTCTTCTTTTGAAAGTTTTGTAAGTTGTAGAACGCTTAAAATATTATCCTCAATACTCAATTTTCTAAAAACAGAAGCCTCTTGCGCTAAGTATCCAATACCTTGCTGTGCTCTTTTGTACATAGGATAATCAGTGATGTTCAAATCATCTAAATAGATGTTTCCTGAATTGGGTTTTACTAGTCCTACAATCATGTAGAAAGAAGTTGTTTTACCAGCACCGTTTGGCCCAAGTAATCCCACAATTTCACCTTGATTCACCTCTACAGAAATCCCTTTTACAACACTTCTACCTTTGTACGTTTTTATTAAATTTTCAGCTCTTAAGATCATATTATTTGGTTTTAAACGTTCAGCATTTAATTGTTTAAATGTTGATTTGTTTAATCGCTACAAATTAACGAATAAACAAATCAACAAGTAATGCTGTTAACAATTATTTAGATTCTTCAAGAGCTTCCCAGAACTCGTATGCTCTACGTAAATGAGGTACAACAATCGTTCCTCCTACAAGCGTAGCGATTCCCATTGCTTCCATCATTTCTTCCTTAGTAACCCCTTCTTTATGGCTTGTTTCTAAGTGGTATTTTACACAGTCGTCACATCTCAATACTGCAGACGCTACTAAGCCTAGCAACTCTTTAGTTTTAACATCAAGAGCTCCTGGAGCATAAGCGTTAGTGTCAAGATTAAATATTCGCTTTACAATTTTATTGTTGTCAGCTAATAATTTTTCGTTCATTCTAGAACGGTACTCATTAAATTCTTCGATAATATCTGCCATCTTTATTCTTTTTCTTTTTTATGAACAAATACTGATATAAAAATACTTGCTTCATAGATTAATAACATTGGTATTGCAACAATAGTCTGGCTTACCACATCTGGAGGTGTTACGATGGCGGCAATAACTAGGACTAATACAATTGCATATTTTCTATATTTTCTTAAAAAGCTAGGCGTTACTAACCCTAATTTAGTCAAGAAATAAATAATTATAGGTAATTCAAAAAATAGTCCACTCGCTAGAACTGAGGTTTTTACCATTCCAATATAGGAGTCTAGCGTAAATTGATTTAAAACCACAGAACTCACTGTAAAAGTAGCCACAAAGTTAACCGACATAGGGATAACCACAAAATAACCAAAGAGCACACCGATAAAGAATAATAATGAAGAAAAGAAAATAAACACTTTGGCATTTTTCTTTTCATTCGAATACAACGCTGGACTAATAAATTTCCAAACTTCCCACAGTATATAAGGGAAACTCAAGATAAATCCAGCCAACATACAAATCCATATAAAGGTGTTTACTTGCCCTTCCATCTCCGTGTTCTGGATGATGAATGGCATTTCGGTGATGCAAATCGTTTCTGCAATTCCTAATGAATGCGACAATTCACAAAAATAAACATAAGTGAAAAATGTGGGTCTTGTAGGTCCAAAAATGATTACATCAAATAGATAATCACTTATAAAATAAGTAAAAAAGGCCATGATAATAATGGCAATCGTACTTCTCACTAACAACCATCTTAAGTCTTCTAGATGGTCTAAAAACGACATTTCGTTTTGATTTTTCTTTGCCATTATACTATTCCTTCTTTTAAAATGTCGTGCAAATGTAATACCCCTTTGTATTCGTTATTTTCTACTACAATCAATTGTGTGATAGAAAAATCTTCCAATGTATTTAATGCATCTGTAACCATATCTGTTGCTTGAATCAACTTAGGATTTTTAGTCATGATGTCTCTGGCAACTAAATCTTTGAATTGATCTCTTTCGCTAAGCATTCTTCTAATGTCACCATCAGTAATAATACCTATAACAGCATCTTTTTCGACAACTGCGGTTACACCTAGACGTTTTTCTGAAATCTCAAAAATCACTTGTTGGATTGATGCATCCGGAGCAACCATTGGTTTTAAAGTATGCTCTAACATGTCTTTTACACGTAGCAATAATTTTTTGCCTAATGCGCCACCTGGATGATAAACGGCGAAATCTTCGGGCTTGAAATCTCTCATTTCCATCAAGCAAACGGCCAGGGCATCACCCATTACTAATTGGGCAGTTGTACTACTTGTAGGAGCTAGGTTTATAGGGCAAGCTTCTTTGTCAACTGTAGTATTCAAAACGTATTTTGCGCCTTTTGCTAAAAACGATGTCATGTTTCCTGTAATTGCAATTAGGGTGTTTCCAAAACGAGTTAATAACGGAACCAAAACTTTAATCTCGGGACTGTTTCCACTTTTCGAAATGCAAATGATCACATCGTCTTTTTGCAACATTCCTAAATCACCATGAATGGCTTCTGCTGCGTGCAAAAATAGAGAAGGTGTTCCTGTTGAGTTGAAAGTAGCGACCATTTTTTGCGCGATAATGGCACTTTTTCCAATCCCTGTTACCACTAATCTGCCTTTAGAATTATAGATTGCTTGAGCTGCATTTGAAAAATTATCATCTAAAAAGCTGGTGAGTTTTATAATCGACTCACTTTCAGTCATGATGGTTTTTTTGGCTAGGGCCAATATATTTTCGTTTGATATCAAAACAGAATGTTTAAAATTTGTAAGTGTAAAAGAAAGTAGTATCTTTATAATGCAAATTTATACAAAATACCATATAATAAAGAATGAATTCAAACGAAATTAATATCCATACGGAATTAAAGAAATATTTTGGCTTTAGCCAATTTAAGGGGCTGCAGGAACAAGTCATCAAAAGTTTGCTTAACAAAGAAAATACTTTTGTTATCATGCCTACTGGAGGTGGAAAATCACTGTGCTATCAGTTACCCGCTTTGATACAAGAAGGAACCGCAATTGTCGTTTCGCCTCTAATCGCTTTAATGAAAAACCAGGTTGATGCTATTCGAAGTTTGTCTTCAGAACATGGTATCGCACACGTCCTAAATTCTTCTCTTACAAAAACAGAAATTACACAGGTTAAAAAGGATATTACATCTGGATTAACGAAGCTGCTTTATGTAGCGCCCGAGTCATTGACTAAAGAGGAAAACGTTAACTTTCTAAAAGGAGTTAAAATTTCGTTTGTAGCAATTGATGAGGCGCATTGTATCTCTGAATGGGGACATGATTTTAGGCCTGAATATCGAAATCTAAAAAATATTATAAAACAGTTGGGTGATATTCCTATCATCGGACTTACGGCTACGGCAACTCCAAAAGTGCAAGAAGATATTCTTAAAAACTTGGATATGGCTGGTGCCAAAACTTTTAAAGCGTCGTTCAATCGACCAAATTTATATTATGAAGTGCGCACTAAAACAAAAAATATCGAATCGGATATTATTCGTTTTATTAGACAACATAAAGGAAAGTCAGGAATTATTTATTGCTTGAGCCGTAAAAAAGTAGAAGCCATCGCTGAGGTTTTACAAGTAAACGGAATTAGCGCTGTTCCTTATCACGCTGGACTTGATGCTAAAACAAGAGCGAGACACCAAGACATGTTTCTTATGGAAGATGTTGATGTGGTGGTAGCGACTATTGCTTTTGGTATGGGAATTGACAAGCCAGATGTTCGTTTTGTAATACACCACGATATTCCTAAATCACTTGAAAGTTATTATCAAGAAACCGGTCGCGCTGGTCGTGATGGTGGTGAAGGACATTGTCTAGCATATTACTCATACAAAGATGTTGAAAAGCTAGAGAAATTCATGTCAGGAAAACCTGTTGCCGAACAAGAGATTGGTTTTGCCTTATTACAAGAAGTAGTGGCTTATGCCGAAACATCGATGTCAAGAAGAAAGTTCTTACTCCATTATTTTGGTGAAGAATTTGACAGCGAGAACGGTGATGGTGCTGATATGGATGATAATGTTCGAAATCCCAAAACTAAGATTGAAGCGCAAGAGCAGGTGGTGAAATTATTAGAGGTAGTACGCGATACAAAACACCTTTACAAATCCAAAGAGATTGTTTTTACGTTAATAGGTCGTGTCAACGCGGTTATCAAAGCACATCGTACAGATGTTCAACCTTTTTTTGGATCAGGGATTTCCTTTGATGAGAAATATTGGATGGCTTTATTAAGACAAGTTCTGGTTGCTGGTTTTTTGACAAAAGATATTGAAACTTATGGAATCGTAAAGATTACTGATAAAGGGCTTGATTTTATAAAAAAACCATCTTCATTTTTAATGTCTGAGGATCATGAGTATAATGAGACTGTTGACGAAGCAATTGTTAGCGCATCAAAAGTGACTTTAGCGATTGATACTATTTTAATGAATATGCTGAAAGATTTGCGTAAAAAAGTAGCCAAGAAAATTGGTGTGCCGCCATTCGTAGTTTTCCAAGATCCATCATTAGAAGACATGGCTTTAAAATATCCAATCTCATTAAATGAATTGATTAATATTCATGGAGTAGGAGAGGGTAAAGCAAAGAAATACGGAGCTGATTTTGTAGAGTTAATCAATAGATATGTAAACGAAAATGAAATTGTTAGATCGGAAGATTTAGTAGTGAAGTCGACGGGAACGAATTCGGCTAATAAGCTTTATATTATACAAAACATTGACCGCAAATTGTCATTAGATGATATCGCTAAAGCGAAAGGCTTGACAATGGACTTGTTAATTAAAGAAATGGAACAAATTGTCTACTCAGGAACTAAATTAAATATTAAGTATTGGGTTGATGATATGCTTGATGAAGATCAGCAAGAAGAAATCTATGATTATTTCATGGAATCTGAATCAGATAAAATTGAAGGCGCGCTCAAAGAATTTGAAGGCGATTATGATATCGACGAATTGCGACTGATGCGAATAAAATTTATTAGCGAAGTAGCTAATTAGAAGTATAAATTAAAAGAGAAGTTACTACAACTTCTCTTTTTTGCATTTAAAAATATAGAATAATTACAAATGTATTTGAGTATTATTATCCCTACTTACAACGAGCTAAGTACAATCGCTACTATTATTAATCATTTGCAAAAATGTTTAGTTGGAAAACAATATGAAATTATTGTTTCTGATGGTGGAAGTACAGATGAAACACTTGCAATTGCAAAAAAAATGGGAGTAAAAACAATTCTCTCAGATGTAAAGGGGAGATCTGGACAAATGAATTTTGGTGTGAAACATGCTAGTGGTGATGTTTTCTATTTTGTTCATGCAGATAGTTTGCCAGTTGTTACTTTTTTCGAAGATATAAATCAAGCAATCGCTAATAATTATAACTGCGGAAGTTTTAGAACAAAATTTGATAATGCGATGTTGCTTCTTAAATGCAATGCTTTCTTCACTCGATTCAACTACTTGTTTTTTCGCGGAGGCGATCAAAGTGTTTTTATTACTCGAAAATTATGGCAGCAGGTCGGTGAGTATAAAGAGTCGATGCTTATAATGGAAGATTATGATTTCTTAGCTAGAATTTGGCAAAAAGGAAAGTTTAAATTAATCCCTAAAGCGACAATTGTATCAGCAAGAAAATATGAAGAAAATACTTGGATGACGGTGCAATTAGCCAACTTAAAAATTGTAAAAATGTATAAAAAAGGGGCTTCGCAACAGGAAATGTTATCGAAGTATAAAGAACTTTTAAGCTATAGAAAAAATGCATTTTAAAAATAAAGTTGTTTGGATTACCGGCGCCTCCTCAGGAATTGGTAAAGAATTAGCACTGCAATTAGCACAACAAGGAGCGATATTAATCTTAACTGGAACAAATGTTGCAGCTTTAACTACCTTAAAAGGCGAGTTGAAAAATACGCGTTCTCACATTTTAAATTACAATTTATTAGATATTGATGGTATTCCTAATTTGGTTGGTCATGCTATATTGTTAGAAGGTCATATAGATTATGTAATTCAAAGTGCAGGTCAAAGTCAGCGTTCTATGGCAGAGGAAACGGATATATTTGTGTACAAAAAATTAATGGATTTAAATTTTTTTGCTCCTGTTGCAATAATCCAATCTTTACTGCCGCATTTTAAAAAACAAGGTCAAGGTAATATTTGTGTAATTAGTAGTATTGCTGGATTAATAGGTTTTCCTTTACGTTCAGGTTATGCCGCGTCAAAACATGCTATAAAAGGATATTTGGAAACTTTACAATGTGAATTTTTTAAAACCAATATCCATTTTTCTATCGTATATCCTGGTAGAATAAATACCAATATTTCAAAAAACGCCTTAGCAGGTAACGGTCAGCAATTTGGGAACACAGATGAAAATAGTGACGCAGGAATGTCTGTTTCAGTTTGCTGTAATAAAATAATTTCAGGCTTGAAAAAGAATCAAAAAGCTATTTATATTCTAAAAGCAGAACGTCTTTTATTTTGGTTTTGGTGGTTTATTCCCAGTTTATATTACAAGATAGCGCATGCAAAGGGCGTTAGATAAAATCAGTTCAATTTTAAATAAAAGGAATAAGCATGCATCAGTTTTTATCAGGAGTTCAACAAATCGGAATTGGAGTAAAAAATGCCGAAGCGGCAGTGCATACCTACAAACATTTGTTTGGCATAGATGTGCTAATTTTCGATGACGACGCGAGTGCTAATTTAATGACGCAGTACACAGGTGGAGATATATATAAGCGTAGAGCAATTTTAACCATGAATCTACAAGGTGGCGGTGGCTTAGAATTGTGGCAGTTTTTAGATCGCAAACCTTCTGATTGTAACAATGTGCAGTTAGGTGATTTAGGTATTTATGCAGCGATTATTAAGTCGGTTAATTTACAGCAATCTCATCAAAGATTATCAAAAATCAACGACATTCAGGTTTCAGAAATAATTGTATCTAAGTTGACTGGTAATTATTTTTGGGTTACTGATTCGAATAAAAATACTTTTAAAATTATCTCTTCAAACGATTGGTTCCAAACAGGGAATCATGATATGGGAGGTATTGTAGGTAGTGTTATCGGAGTTTCAAATATAGAAAAAGCACTTCATTTTTACCAAGAAGTTTTAGGAATTGATTTGGTTCTATATGATACAGAAAGTACAGAGAATGGTCAGTTAGTTCGAAAGCTAGGAATTAGTAAAAAGGCAACAGGCAAAGGAGCTTTTAATAAATTGCTAGGAGATGTAGTTATAGAATTAGTTCAGGTAAAAAATAGGGTTCCTATAAAGATTTATCAAGACCGTTTTTGGGGCGACTGTGGTTTCATTCATCTTTGTTTTGATGTTTTGAACATGGAAGCTTTAAAAAAGCATGCGGCTAAAAAAGGCATTGATTTTTCGGTTGATAGTAGTAATTCTTTTGCTATGGATCACGCTTCGGGAAGGTTTTGTTACATTGAAGATCCAAATGGAACACTAATCGAATTAGTAGAAACGCATAAAGTGCCTATTTTGAAAAAAATTGGTTGGTATCTAGATCTTCGAAAAAGAAATATAGAGAAGCCTTTACCTAATTGGATGATTAAAATGTTAGCAATAAGTAAAGTAAAGTAGATTTATCTTTTGTACTGACTATAACAAGATGCTGTCAATGGGAATATTAGAAATGTTATTAGTGCAGCGAAATAACCCGCAAAAAATCCCATCACAACTGCTATTGTTAGTACAATTATAGGATAAAAAATTAATAATAAACCAAAAAGAACCGAGTCATAAAAAACGGTGTTTTTGGTTTTTTTTTGCGCTATTTTTTTAAAGTAGTGATATATTAACGCGTTCAAAAGGTATCCTAAGAAGGCAGGAACTGCTAAAACAACTTTTTGAGCATGAGACTTTTTTTCATAGAATAAAGCATTCATGTCTTCGTCTTTTTCGGCAATTTGTAGATGATCTGAGATTCCTTCCTTTAATTTAGTATTAAAGCTATTGTAAAAAAAGCTGTCTTGTTCTAGCGTGAGTACACTTGCGTTGAACTCCTGATTAAAGTTGATTAATATTTTTTTAGGGTTTGTTAAAAACGAAGAGTAGTTTAAATTTGTAGGTTGGATTTGTAAATTGTCTATGCCTGCATTCAAAGCTAGTAGAGCAAGTCGTGCTGTGCCTTTTCGCAACGGTCGTAATTTCCATTCGTTGATGCACAAACCTTCTGAGAAAATTAAAATTGTTTCATTCTGTTTGAATAATGAAATACAGCTTGTAAACGTATTATCATTTTTAATCAAATTGCTTTTTCCTTCGCTCAAGCGGTAAATAGGAATCAGTTGCAATGCACTTAGAAATTTAGCAACAATAGGCTTTTTGAAAGCGTCTCCGCGTGCCAGGAAATAAATGGGTTTGGGATAATTGACGGCAATAGCAATAGCATCAAAAAACGAATTAGGGTGATTTGATGCTATTATTTTTGGTGCCGTATAAGATGTAGCTTCGTCAAAGTGAACAACAGTTTTGCTGCAGTAAATCTTCAGCGCTAACTTTGCGCCAATTTTAAAAAAATGATAAACTGCTTTACTCATGTATGCTCGTTGATAAGGTAGGTTTCGATTAAGTGGCTTTATGCTAATTAACTAAAATTAGTGATATCAAGAGTCCAATCATAATCAGCATAATCGATATCTGGTTTTACATTTTCAGGAATGATATTGAATTTTTTACAAATTTCTCTAACGCCTTTTTTGTTTCCAAAATCTCCTCTAAACCAACTCATCAACGGCGTTACGGTTAAAGTATTGCTTTCTTTAACGTATTTAGATTTGTCTTTTAAATAAGCTTCTGCTGATTTGTTAAGCTGCTCGTCAATATTTTTTGCATCATAAACTCCTACTGGCGGACAACTTTTTGCGCCGCAATTTAGAGCAAAATGAATACGATAATCCACATCGTCAACTCTAAATTTTCTTTCTAGTTTAGAAGGAAATAATTTGTGTAATTTTCCCAAGCTCAACTTAATGCTAGACCTTCTTAAAAAATCGTGTTCGATAACATCTAAACTTACTTTGTTCCCTGCAATAACGAACTGTTCTGATTTGAAAAAAGCATTACGGTCTTCATATTGTTTTGAATTTTTTCTCAAAGAAACAATTACAAAACTATTATAAGTGTTTATGAAAAACGCTTTTCTTTCGTCGTCTGATTTCAATTGTTTTAAAAGTTCGTCTTCGTTAGCATTTGCTATCAAATCTACATAAGATTGCGCCTTACCATCTTTTGATTTCACTGATTCAATTAATTGCTTAGATATAGCAACATAGTCTTTTTGTTGCGCAAATCCCATTTGCACGAAAACTAATAATAGGAGGAGTAATTTTTTCATAATAAAATGTTTGTTTTATGTAATGTACGTAATTAACGAGAATTAGTTTTTCATTTTAGGCGGTATCGACCAATTTTAACAAGACATTAATATTTATTGTACAAGCGCTGAGACGCTTGAAAAATGAGCAATCAAAAACGTTAACGAATCTTTCGAATTAAAAGACAACTATGCACCAGTGTAAATTTCGGCGCGATGTGGCTTTAAATTATCTCTTACAGAAATCATGTGTTCATCAGTAACCACCATAAAAGCAATCGCGTGCATTTCTGACTTTTCCTGAAAACCGGTGATATTAAGCGAAATGTTTTCTGCAGTGATGTATTCTTTAAGGTGAATTTCGTGGTGTTCGGCTGTTTTTAAAGCAGCGGGTCCTCTAAAATCCCATATCATTTTTATTTGTCGAGACATATTTTTAATTTTTTAATATGGTTCAAAGTTACAAAGTCTCACGGCAATTTTAAGCGGTAAAGGATTATTTGAAACGGATTCACTTTTGCGCAAGCAGAATTCAGTTCAAAATAGTATTTTTGCAAGCTGACTTTACTCATTATAAGTTGGCTCAATTTTTTACACCAAACAAATGCCTCAAGAATTACTAATACAAGTTACACCAGAAACTGCAGCAAACGAATCATTGTTAAAAGATCACGTTGGGAAATTATTAAAAGTAGCCAACAGTGAGATTCAACACATAACAATTTTAAAACGATCTATTGATGCGCGTCAAAAAGCCATTAAAATTAATTTAAAATTGACGGTTTATATGCAGGGAGATGTATTTCAAGAACAACAAATACAGCTTCCAGATTATCCTAATGTCGCTAATGAGCAAGAGGTAATTGTAGTAGGTGCTGGACCTGCTGGTTTATTTGCAGCATTGCAGTTAATTGAGTTAGGTTTAAAGCCAATTGTGGTTGAACGCGGTAAAGATGTGCGAGGAAGACGTCGCGACTTGAAAGCAATTAATAGAGATCATCTAGTAAATGAGGATTCAAATTATTGTTTTGGAGAAGGTGGAGCAGGGACGTATTCTGACGGTAAGTTATATACCAGATCTAAAAAACGTGGTGATGTTACTCGAATATTAGAATTATTAGTGGCTTATGGTGCTACACCAGATATTCTTGTGGATGCGCATCCTCACATTGGTACCAACAAATTACCACAAATCATTCAAGATATTAGAGATAAGATTATTGAGTGTGGTGGTCAAGTTTTATTTGAAACTAGAGTCACTGATATTTTAGTCAAACAGAATCAAATTCAAGGGATTGTTACTCAAACTGGGCAGATAATCACAGCTAATAAATTGATATTAGCGACAGGTCACTCTGCAAGGGATATCTATGAATTGTTAGATCGAAAAAAGATATTCATCGAGGCAAAACCTTTTGCACTAGGTGTGCGTGCAGAGCATCCGCAGTCCTTAATTGACAGTATTCAATACAGTTGTGATTATCGTGGCGAGCTATTGCCACCGGCGCCTTATAGTATTGTAAAGCAAGTTGGCGGTCGCGGAATGTATTCTTTTTGTATGTGTCCAGGAGGTGTAATTGCTCCTTGTGCTACAAGTCCGGGAGAGGTCGTTACCAATGGTTGGTCGCCGTCAAAAAGGGATCAAGTAACAGCAAATTCCGGAATTGTAATCGAATTGAAATTAGAAGATTTTAAGCCCTATGCTAAATTTGGTGCTCTTGCAGGTTTAGAGTTTCAAAAAAGTATCGAACAAAAAGCATGGCATCTTGCGGGAGAAAGTCAAAAAGTTCCCGCTCAAAAAATGATTGATTTTACAAAGAGCAAAGTGTCTTCAGAAATTCCTAAAACCTCGTACGTTCCAGGAACGACATCAGTAGAATTGGGACAGGTCTTTCCAGGTTTTCTAACACAAATTCTTCGTGAAGGATTTACTGAATTTGGAAAGTCAATGAAAGGCTATTTAACAAACGATGCTATTTTACACGCACCAGAATCAAGAACATCTTCTCCGGTGCGTATTCCTAGAGACGCAATCACCTATGAGCACTTACAAATTAAAGGTTTGTATCCTTGTGGTGAGGGTGCAGGTTATGCTGGTGGAATTATATCAGCGGCAATTGATGGAGAAAAATGTGCTTTAATGATTGGTGCAATTCTAAACAAGAAGTAAAATTAAATTTTTAGTCGAAAGCGTATTGGGACTAAGGTATTAATATAATTTTTCCAGTACTGTTTCGGCTTTCTAAGTAATCGTGTGCCTTTCTACCTTTGGATAACTTGAATGAAGTGGCTGGACGTATTTTAATTTGTCCGGAATTAATCCAGTCAAATAATTGGTTTGCTTTGTTAATCCTTTCTTCCTTAGAGTTGAGGTAACTCCACAAATCGCAACCGGTGAGCGTTTTTGAACTGTCCATCAGCATTCTTGGGTTTATAAAGTCAGGATCACCACCTGACATTCCAAAAAAGACCACTTGACCGCAATCTTTTGTGATTTCGAAACTATCACTTAAAGTACTCCCCACAGAATCATAAGTAACATCGACACCTTGTGGACACAAAGTAAGTACTTTTTTCCTCCAGTCCTCGTCGTATAAAAAAACATTGTCTGCACCATTTGATAAGGCAAATTCGGCTTTTTCTTTTGTTGAAGTTAGTCCAATAACGGTTGCTCCAAGCAATTTACTTATTTGAATTAATAATTGACCAACACCACCTGCGGCAGCGTGCACCAATACAGTCTCTCCAACGATAGTTTTGTGGCTATTGGTAGCTAAGTAGGTAGCGGTCAATCCTTGTAATAAAACTGAAGCAGCGGTCTCAAAACTAATTTCGTCAGTAAGAGGAATCACTTTTTCTACAGGAACTGCTACTAATTCGGCGTTGGCTAGAGGTACATCCGCAAAAGCAATTCGGTCACCCACATTATAAGAAGTATTGTTAGAATTTATTACAATACCAGCTCCTTCATATCCCGCGATAAACGGCGGTGCTCCAGTCAAATAATAGTTGCCTTTCCTTCTATAAATATCTCCAAAATTTAAACCAATGGCTTTCATTTCGACCAAGATCTCATTTTCTTTAAGGACAGGATCGGCGATAGTAGCGTATTTAAGAACTTTTGAAGAACCAAATTCAGAAAAAGTAAGTGCTTTCATTTTAATAACTATTTAAAAGTGCAAAGTAACTACATTTAAAAAGTATAAAGTGAAACGCTAATCATAACTTTATGATAAATTAAATGCCGTCAGTCCGCGTCATACCTCATGTTAACCAAATGTTTTTTGAATCCAGCTTTCGCGTAAGCGTTAATTGCAATCGTATTTTCATTATACACATCAAGTCTAATTTCGTTTACATTTTCATTCTTACACCAAGTAATTAAATGTTTTATAATTGCTGCATTAACACCTTTACCTCTACATTCAGGAAGAGTGTACATAAAGCCTAGGTAGCCATATTTAGAATGTTTTAAGTAGGGTTTAGCTTTTTCTATTCGAACATACCCTGATCCTACTATATTATGATCGATGATAGCGACAACCACGACTACATCTTGTGACTGAATCATTTTTTCAATATCATAATAGCTAATTTTTTCAAATTTTAAAGTGCTGTCAAAAGGGCGTTCGGCTTCAATGATACCTTGCTCGAAAGTAAGTAGGGTATCAAAGTCGGTTTTTACAGCTTTTCGAATAAAAATTTCAGGCATGTTTTGCAGTGTTTTAGCGGTATTAAAAGTAAAGATAAGCAAATAACCTTGAGCTAATTGTAACTTGATTTTTGATTGAATATAAATAGCCTTTAACAATTCGAAACAGAACGTTAAAGCCCTCCTTTATTATATATCTTTTTGTATTTTTGTTTGGCTAAAAATAATTATGATAGAAGAGAACGTAATACTAGTAAACGAAAAAGACGAGCAAATTGGGCTAATGCCTAAGTTAGAAGCGCATGAAAAAGCAGTGCTGCATCGTGCATTTTCTGTTTTTATTTTAAACAGTAAAAATGAGATGATGTTGCAACAAAGAGCGCATCATAAATACCATTCTCCCTTACTCTGGACAAATACTTGCTGTAGCCATCAACGCGAAGGCGAGACAAATATAGGTGCTGGAACAAGAAGGCTATACGAAGAAATGGGTTTTACAGCTGAGCTTAAAGAGCTTTTTCATTTTATCTACAAAGCACCATTTGACAATGGATTAACAGAGCATGAGTTAGATCACGTGATGATAGGTTATTATAATGAGGAACCTGTGATTAATCCTGATGAGGTTGAAGCGTGGAAATGGATGAGTATCGAAGCGGTACAAAAAGACATGCAGGAATTTCCAGAACAATATACAGTATGGTTTAAAATTATTTTTGACGAATTCTATCATTATTTAGAAGACCATAAATTATAATAGCAGTTTATTTAATTGTGGATTAGGGATTTTTATTCGAATAGAAATCTGAAATAACAAAATCAAAATTTATGAGAGTTACTATAAGTAGGAAAGCACATTTTAACGCGGCACACCGTTTGTATCGAAAAGATTGGTCATTTGAAAAAAATGATGCGATTTTTGGTAAATGTAACAATCCTAGTTTTCACGGTCACAATTATGATTTAACGGTGAGTGTAACTGGTGCTATTGATCCAGAAACAGGATTTGTCATGGATGTGAAGTTTTTAGCAGATATAATCAAAGAAGAGATTGAAGATCAATTTGATCATAAAAATTTGAATGTTGATGTAGCTGAATTTAAAGATTTGAATCCAACGGCAGAAAACATCGCAGTTGTTATTTGGAATAAAATTCGCAAAAGAATTGAAACTTCTTTTGATATTGAAGTGATTCTATATGAGACAGCAAGAAATTTTGTAACCTATAGAGGAGAATAATGGCTTTAAAAGTAGGGGATAAGGTACCGCATTTTATTTCAACAGATTTGAATGGAAATATATTTGACAGTGCAAATCATATTGAGAAAAAGATAGTTGTGCTCTATTTTTACCCAAAAGACAATACTGCTATTTGTACAACGCAAGCTTGCAGTTTTAGAGATAGTTATCAAGAATTTGTAGATTTAGGAGCCGAGGTTATAGGTGTGAGTGCAGATGATGCTGTTTCACATGGCGCTTTTGCAGATAAATACAAGTTGCCATTCAATTTAATATCTGATCAAGATGGCACCGTAAAAAATGTTTTTGGTTTTCAAAAATCATTATTTGGATTATTGCCAGCGCGAGTAACGTATGTAATCAATAGGCAAGGGGTGATAACGATGATTTTTAATAATTTATTAGGAGCGCAGCACATCGTACGCGGGCTTGAAGAAGTGAAAAAATTACAATTGTAATATAAAGAAATAATTTAATTATGAGCGCAAAAATATACCCGTTACAGTTTAATCCTATTCTGAAAGATAGAATTTGGGGAGGAGAAAAATTAAAAACTGTTTTAAATAAACCTATTGTTTCTTCTATTACGGGAGAAAGCTGGGAATTGTCTACTGTTGCTGGTGATGTAAGTGTAGTTTCTAATGGAGATTTGAAAGGACAATTATTAACACAGCTTATTGAAGATAATCCTAATGGTATTTTAGGAACTGAGGTACACGAGAAGTTTGGAACACAATTTCCCTTATTGTTTAAGTACTTAGATGCTCGTGAAGATTTATCTATTCAGGTTCATCCTAATGATGCTTTAGCTAAGGAGCGTCATAATTCTTTTGGAAAGACAGAAATGTGGTACGTGATGCAGGCAGATCCTAAATCGAATATTATTGTAGGGTTTAAAGAAGACTCTTCTCAAGAAGAATATTTAGAGCATTTAAACAATAATAGCTTGCTTTCTATCTTAGATACAGTTGAGGTTAAAAAAGGCCATGCTTATTTTCTAGAAACTGGAACTGTTCACGCTATTGGTGCTGGATTATTAATTGCCGAGATTCAGCAAACCTCTGATATTACGTATCGTTTGTATGATTTTGATCGAAAAGATGCTCAAGGTAATAAAAGAGAATTGCATGTAGACTTAGCGCTTGAGGCTATTAATTATAAGAAATTTGATACTAGAAAGCCCTACTTAGAAGAGGAAAACCAATCTAATTCAATTGTTAACTGTCCCTATTTTACCACTAACTTTATTCCTTTGACAGAAAAGATGAAAGTTAGCAAAACGGGAAATAGCTTTACAGTCTATATGTGTATTGACGGAGCCTTTGAATTAGAGTATGATAAAACGATTTATAGCTATAAACAAGGAGATACAGTTTTGATTCCTGCTGCTATGGATTATTACATTGTCACCGGAAAAGCTTCTATTTTAGAAATATACATTTCATAGTTAGTAATAGAAAGATTATATGTACTTTTGCAGACGCAAATTAAAATTAAAAAAAATGGCAAACATTAAGAATTTAAAGAAAGACATCAACTACGTATTAGGAGATATTATTGAAGCGGTTTACTTATTTGAAATTTCTACAACTGGGAAACCAACTACAGAAACTAATAATTTAATTGATGAAGCTATCGCTGCTTTTGATGTTTTGATCACAAAAGTGAACGCTAAAAATGTTGAAAACAAAAAAGCGCACTTCAAACAAATCAATGTTGAATTGGAACAAACTGCAAATCAATTGATTGCTAAAATCAACGAATTGTAGTCAAAAAAAACGATAAAAAATAGCAGATTTATTTTGGAAAACACGAATTCATCTGTATATTTGCACCCGTAATGAGACGCCAGCGTAGCTCAGTTGGCTAGAGCAGCTGATTTGTAATCAGCAGGTCGTGGGTTCGAGTCCCTCCGCCGGCTCATCGCAAAACCACCTAATTTATTAGGTGGTTTTTTTATTTAAAAAAGCTAAATATCTTAAAAATAAGCAGTTGAAAAAAAGTTGAATTTTATTGTAAATTTTATTTGTAATATTGAAATTCATCTGTATATTTGCACTCGAAATGAGACGCCAGCGTAGCTCAGTTGGCTAGAGCAGCTGATTTGTAATCAGCAGGTCGTGGGTTCGAGTCCCTCCGCCGGCTCATCGTAAAACCATCTAACTTATGTTAGATGGTTTTTTTTTTGCATACAAAAAAGGCCTTGTAATTAAATACAAGGCCTTTTTTATGTTCTAGATTGTAAAGTGCAATTATTGCTTTTTAATATCGTTTACGTATGAGGTTAACTTCTTTCCGTAGAGTGATTGCGCTACTTTAGGAGTCATTGATTTTTGAATAGTATCTAAGTACTTTAGATTAATATCATAGATCTCAGCTAACGCAATATAAGGTGCTATTTCATGATCTTTATTATTGATTGCAAAGTTAGTAGCAAACAAATATTTTCGTTTGATATTAGACTCCTGCTTTTTAGTTAAACTATCTATCGCGGCTTCTTTCTTATATTTAATGGCTTTGAATTTTTTTGCAATTAAATCTAAATTTTCCTCATTAAATTTCGAATTGATTTTTGAATATTCTTCTAATAACTCTTGATTTTTAGATCCAGTAATTTTGGCATCCATTAAGTAAGAATCTAAAGTTGTTTCTATCGTCATTTTGCCAGGCTCAGCAAAAAAAGCAATGTTATTATCTTTTGAGTTGCTCACTCCTCTATCTAAGAATAGGTATAACATCTCAGGTGATTTCAAGTCTAGTTCTGCTTCAAAAGTAGATTTACCGTCAATAACGATTGTATCTATTGCTACGAGAGCGGTATCAACAATACGTTGAATGTACAAAGTTCCTTTCTTTAATCCTTTTATGTTCCCTGTTATGTACAAGTCGGCATTTGATTCGGTTTTGTTGCAGGATGCTACTATTAATAAGCTAGCAAGTGCAAGAATTGATTTTTTCATTGGTTATAATTTTGGTGCAAAATAAAGAAAATAGTTGGAAAGTAGATAGCGCCGGTTCATGTTATTTAGCATAAAAATACCCCCAAATAGTGTCTAACTTTTTGGGGGCATTATCAAAATAGAATGCTATTTTTAAAACTTGCTATAATTAGTTTTTTAACCAAGCATTTTTCAAGCTGCTTTTGCTAGGGTCTTTAACTTCTAAGACCTCTTGCTCCTCGTATGGGAAAGCTACTTTACCAGTTAATGTTTGCTCTTTATTATCTCTTTTAATTTTTACAGCTATTGCGTCACCTTCTTTCCAGGTAGTGCTTTCTGTAATCATTTCGTAAATGTTTACAAGTGAGTATGTTTTGTTGTTTATCGCAAGAATCGTATCACCACCTCTTAAATCTAATGCTGTAAAAAACGGATTCAATTCAATTTCAGGAAGGACCATAATTTCTTTGGTTTCTGGATTAACAGTGATGTAGGGAACTTGACCTTTTAAGAATATATTTCCAGGAACTTTTTGGTTTGACAAACCTACACCTACTTTTCCTAAAAATTCACTGTAAGGGATTGGAGTAGTGCCTGCAACATACTTTTCTAAGAACGCGCCTACCTCAGGGTAAGTCAAACTTGTGATTTTTGAAAACAAATCTTTATCGTCAAATGGTTTTTCTACTCCGTACTCTGCCGCTAATTCGCGCATTAAGTCAAGAATACCTTTTTCGCCATTGCTTTTCTCTCTAATGATTAAATCAATACACATTCCTATTAAGGAACCTTTTTGATAAACATTAATGTATTGCGTTTTGTATGGTTCTGTTAATACATTTGAACTCATCTTAGTAAATGACATGGTATCGTTCATGCTATTAGCGCGCTCGATTTGTTTTGACAAACGGTCGTAAAAATCTGCTTCGTCTATCAGACCTTGATTGATTTGGAATAAATTAGAAAAATACTCTGTTACTCCTTCGTACATCCATAAATGTTCTGACATTTTTGGTGTGTTGTAATCAAAAAACTGAATCTCTTTAGAGTGAATTGTAAGTGGTGTCACAATGTGAAAGAATTCATGTGATACAATATCTTTCATAGATTTAACTAGTTCTTCTTTTGGCATCATTTCTGGTAACACCACTGTGGTAGCTGTAGGATGTTCTAATGCTCCAAAACCTTTAGCATCGTCTTCTTTCATCGTCGATAGATAAAGTAAAACGCTGTATTTTTTAGTTGAATTTGTTTTGCCTAAAAATGTTTTTTGAGCGGTCATCATTGTTTTCATCTCTGGCGTAATGCTTTCTGCAGTTACAGCTCCGGAAGGAGAATAAACGCTAATCAAGATTTCCATTCCATCAACCGTAAAAGTGGTATAATCTGGTTTGGCATACATGATTGGATTTTCTACTAGTTCAGCATATCGTGGAGTAGTAAATACATCATTTGTAGCTGTTGTATCCCTATCGATCATAGATGTTGCTCCCCATAATGTTTCAGGGTGCGCAATACTTACCGTATAAGGGACATCTTTTTTACTGTCAAAGTATCCTACAAAACCATGCATGTTTAACATGAAGTTTTTATTAGCATCAATATTAGTTCCTGCCGGAGAAAAAATCTCGTGAGTTCCTTCGATGTCGTAGGTGTCATTTACAGAGTAGGTAATAGTAGATAACTCTTTGGCATTTTGAATGGTCCAAGAATTGTCGTCACTTTTAACTACAGTAAGTTCAGCGCCTTTTGCATTAAATGCCTTAAAATTCTCAATGTACTTTCCGTAATCATCGATAGAGTACGTTCCTGGAATTATTTTTGGAATACTATAAGTAACTTGATTCGTTTTAAATCTTGGCGTTACTATAGCGACCTCTACTTTGTCATTAGTGACATTGTTTAAGTCTATCGATACGCTAACTTCTTCCTTAACTTCGGCATTTACGGCTGTGCTGGTTGACTTACAACCCATTAATACAATTGCAGCAGAAAGTGCAAATACTATTTTTTTCATTTATTGTGATTTTATTGATAAGTCGATCATAGTGAAGATCTGTTACAAAAAAGAGGTTACTTTTTTGTATAAAAAAAAGACACGCTTTGCAGAGTGTCTTTTAGAAATTTGATTAATCAAATTTGTTTTTTATATAGTATTTACCGTCCAAATCTTCGTCAAAATCATCGATTTTAATTGGCTTTGGTTTTGGTTTATTGGAACTAGCTTTCTTTTTCCACATTTCAAATTTTTCAGCGGGCAGCTTTTTCTTCATTATCTCCAAAACTTCTTTTTCAGCGAGGCCAAATTCTTTTTTTATAATTTCAAAAGGATTTTTCTCTTCTAATGCTAATGCTACAAGTTTTTCTGTTTGCTCCCAGTTCAGTTCTTTGCGGTTACTCTTTTTCATCATGTGAAAATTAATTCAAATAGGTTTTAATGATTAATATAATTGATTCTAAATTAGATACCAATATTAATAAAAATAATTTTTACTTCGCAGGAAAACGCTATCTTTTTTTTAAATTAGAATGATAATTAATATTGAGC
>TARA_R110002033_G_scaffold1117_18_pt1 | contig 22520 bp, 21 predicted proteins | sample TARA_R110002033 | Tara Oceans TARA_R110002033 (sample SAMEA4397051) | marine metagenome | biome: Polar Biome; feature: [SRF] surface water layer (ENVO:00010504); material: water (ENVO:00002006), including particulate matter (ENVO:01000060) such as... | depth 5 m
CAGAACTGTTAATGAAATATTAAATTAATTGAAAAGAAATCCTAGTCCAATTCTCTTTAACATTTTCTTTTCAAATGCCCAAAAGAATTTAAACTGACCTAATAACCAACCGTAAATAACAAGTAAAATTTGGTAAAAAGGGAAAATTAATAGAATTCTTAAAATCCAGTATAAAGTAGTTCCCCACCAAGCTTCTGGAAAATTAGCTTGGTGTAGGCCAATTAAACTTAAAAATGGTTTAGCTACATAAACAGAAGATGAACCTGTAATAGCGAATACAATAAAGATGATGGTTAATTGGAAATTACTGGTTACACCCCAGCGTTCTTTTAATTTTTGCATGACTAGTATTAAAAGCGACAAATATACTTTTTAAATACGGGGTACAAAAGGTCCTAGGCGTTGATTGTATTTTCTTTGAAAATATATGAAGTAATTATAGAGTTTGTAATTAACCTCGTAACCGTAATCTATTTGCTGTGAATAATCTATGCGAAGTTCATATAAATTTGGATTAAACCGAGAAGGTTGTAATACCCTATTATTCCATTCTAATACCATAATGTTATTTCTGTTTTCAAGAAAATTTTGAGAATAATATCCCTCAGGTTTTGCAATTGAACTTAGCCAAGTAGTAAAGCCAGGTTCAATTATAATAATCTCATATTCTGTTTTTTCACTAGAAATTGTAATGGTATCTTCTTGTACTTGTTTAAAGGTTTTTTCTTCACTTTCGGTAATGGACAAAGAGTCTTTCGTTGTGCTACAGTTTATAAATAATAGAGTAGTAACACTTAAAATCAGTAAACTATAAAATGTATTCTTTTTCATAGAATATAAGATACAAAAAAAGCCGCTTGCAAAAGCAAACGGCTTAAATTAAAAGGTTTAGAATCTTATTTACCAAAAAGACCTCCTAAAAGACCTCCAAGACCACCTTGTTTTTTATTGCTTCCCATTACCATACCGGCAACGTCATCTAAGATGCTACCGTCACCATCAGCATCTAATAAAGTTGTTATTAAGCTTTGGTTTTCTTGTGGTTGTCCACCTAGCATGCTACCAAGTAAGGCATTCATACCATTACTGTCGCTAACGTTACTTTGTGCTGTTTGCTTTCCTAAAAAGCCCATTACTATAGGAGCTGCGATTTTTAATATTTGAGCAACCGAACCAGCGTCCAACCCAGATTTTGCACTTAAAGCACTTTCAACCTGTGGTTGTTTGTTACCAAAAACATGACCAAGAATACCAGCGCCATCAGACATAACGCTGTCATCAACACCACCGCCGAAAAGACCGCCTAAGTTATCTAAAATGCCACCACTATGTTTACTAGATAAAGCACTCATTAAACCTTGAGCACCTTCTGGTGTTGATACATTCTTTTTCATAGCACCTAGAATTAATGGCATTGCCATACTAAGTACGTTTGCGGTTTTATCTTCAGGTTGATTTGTTTGTCCTGCTACACCACTTATTAATTGTTGCCCCATTGGGCTATTTAATAAATCTAATAATCCTGCCATTGTAATAGTTAATTTAATGTTTATGCTGTAAAATACGAAAAAGAGTCAACATTATAAGGTATTGAGCACCTATTTTAATAATGAAATTATTTGCTCTGCCAATTCTAAGCCTATTCTTTCTTGTGCTTCAAGTGTTGCGGCACCAATATGTGGTGATAGTGAAATGCTTGAATGCATCAATATTTTTATTTCAGGATTTGGTTCTGATTCGTAAACATCTAATCCTGCGAATGATACCGAACCATTTTCCAAAGCTTCAATAAGGGCAACCTCGTCTAAAACTCCGCCACGTGCAGCATTTACAATACCGACACCCTTTTTCATTTGAGCAAACTCGGTTTTACCTAATACATAATTATCTTGCCCCGGTATATGTAATGATATATAATCGGCTTTTTCAAGTAAATCTGACTTTTTGCTACTTTTTAAATCGAAAGTCATTTTTTGTCCGTCAAAGAAAGAAAGATCAATATTAGTTTCTTTAACTTCTGGATCAAAATATATAACATTCATACCCACCCCAATAGCAAGCTTTGCTGTAGCTTGACCGATATTGCCAAAGCCTATAATACCCAAAGTCTTCCCTCGTAGTTCAGTACCTTTAGAATAAGATTTTTTTAACCCTTTAAAATTGCTGTCACCTTCTAAAGGCATGTTTCTATTTGCATCGTATAAAAAACGAGCACCACCAAAAAGATGTGCAAAGACCAGTTCAGCAACAGATTCTGACGACGCTGCAGGGGTATTAATAACATGAATGTCTTTTGCTTTTGCGTAATCAACATCAATATTATCCATACCAACACCACCTCTTCCTATTAATTTAAGAGTAGGGCAGGCGTCAATTAATTCTTTTCTAACTTTAGTTGCGCTACGCACCAATAAAGCATCTACTTTTTTATCATTAATATAATTAGCCAACTGTTCTTGAGCAACAGTGGTTGTTAACACGTCAAAACCGGCTTTCTCTAAAGCGGCAATACCGTTTTGAGAAATACCATCATTCGCTAATATCTTCATATGTTTTACTAAAATTTAATTGTTGAGCGAAATATTAATTACGGAACTAGGTAATTTCTATTTTATCCTTTTCGTTCCATTTCACTCATTACATCTACCAATACACCAACACTCTCTAAAGAAAGCGCGTTGTACATGCTAGCTCTATAACCACCAACAGAACGGTGACCATTTAATCCATTAACTCCAGCTTCTTTTAACATCTCGTCAAAAGTTGATTTTAAAACTTCATCGGTGATATTAAATGTAGCATTCATTAAAGAACGATCTTCAATATTTGCATATCCTTCAAATACAGGATTCAAGTCTATCTCTGAATATAATAATCTTGCTTTCTTTTCATTTTCTTCTTCAATAGCAGAAATACCACCACGGCTTTTAAGCCATTCTAAAGTAAGCATGGATGTATAAACAGCAAATACAGAAGGAGTATTAAACATACTATCTTTTGATATATGCGATTTATAATCTAACATAGATGGTATTTTTCTAGAAACCTTTCCTAGAATATCATCCTTAACAACAACCAAGGTTGTACCTGCAGGTCCCATATTCTTTTGGGCACCAGCGTATATTAAATCGAATTGAGAGAAATCTAGACTTCTAGAGAAGATGTCAGAACTCATATCGCAAATTAATGGTGCGTCAGTTTTTGGGAATTTTTTGAATTGTGTACCGTATATGGTATTATTAGAAGTAAGGTGTAGATAATCTAAGCCTTTTGGCACGGTATATCCCTTAGGAATATATTTGAAATCTTCATCTTTAGATGAACCTACTTCAACAACCTCACCAAACAATTTAGCCTCTTTAATTGCTTTATCGCTCCAAGTACCTGTATTAAGATACCCTGCTTTGTTCTCCAGTAAATTATAAGCGACCATTAAAAATTGTAAACTAGCACCACCTTGTAGAAAAAGTGCTGTATAACCTTTATCCTTTAGGTCAAGCAGTTCTAAAGCCAATGATCTTGCTTTTTCCATTACTGCAACAAAATCTTTGCTTCTATGTGAAATTTCTATAAGTGAAAGTCCAGAACCGTTGAAGTCCATAACAGCTTCAGAAGCCTTTAACAATACTTCTTTTGGTAATATACAAGGACCAGCGCTAAAATTATGTTTTTTCATTTTGTGTGTAATTTAAGGATGCAAATGTCAGGATTTTTTAAAGATTTTTAGGTAAAGTTGGGTATTAAATTCTATGATGTTCTTAATAGAAATTCAATAGTGTCTACACCATCTGCGTAATCATTTAACGATGGTTTTTGTGTTTTACCAAATAATACTTCATTCTCTATAAAACCTGAAGCAACAATGCATTGAATTTTATCTTCTTCTTTTTTAAGCTTAGTTTTCAAGGCGTCAGTATCCTCGTAATACTCGTAAAACAAAGAAGCAATAGGAGAACCGAAGCTTTCTTCTTCCTTTAGAATTAGAAAACCATTATCTAAAATTTTGAACTCGCTCATAAGGTAAACTGCTTTGTTGTAGTCGTAATTATTTGCGTATTTATTATGATTTACAATATCATTGTATGGAAAAATTGCTTTGAAAAAAGTATCAATATTATAACTTTTCGGAATATAGATTTTAGAAACACTTCTACAGCCAAGACCAAAGTATCTAAAAATATCCTCTCCCAAAGCAGTCAGATCTTCGGTTGTTTCATCACCTTTTAAAACAGCAACTGAATTTCTGTTTTTACGAATTATATTAGGTTTTTTACCAAAATAATATTCAAAATATCTAGCGGTGTTGTTACTTCCGGTTGCAATTACGGCATCATAATGACCTAACTTTTCTTTTGTAAATGTAACGCGATCAATAAAATATGGTTCAATTTCTATTAGATACTCAATTATAAGTGGAATAAGTTTTTGATCATTACTAGATAATTTTACCAATGCCTTATTTCCTGTAATTAAAACACATAATAGATCGTGGAAGCCTACTAGAGGAATATTTCCGGCCATTATAAGTGCAACCACTTTTTCACTATTTGTATTTAAATCATACAGCCCTAACCAGGCATCAAGATTTTCTTTGGTTAATGCAATACTCCATTCTTTAAAGGCATGAATGCAATTTTCTTCTGTAAACCATCCATTATAATGTTTTGCTCTCTCAATTTCTGTTTTAAACAAAGCAATCCACTTATCATTTAAATGATCTGAAATGGTGTTTGTTTCTATTAAATCACAAAATTTACTTAGAAATTTTCCAAGTTTAACAAAAGCTTCTATACTAAGGTTGCTATGGGTCATTATATTTGTATACTAATTCACTAGGAATTACCTTTGTGCAAAAATAAGCATGCCCGTTCTTTTTTGGGCATTTTAATGTAGAAGAAATTATGGCAATTATAATAACAGACGAATGTATAAATTGTGGGGCTTGTGAACCTGAATGTCCAAATACTGCAATTTATGAAGGTGCAGATGAATGGCGTTACAGTGATGGTACTTCTTTAAAAGGTGGTGTTGTTTTGCCAAATGGCAAAGAAGTTGATGCAGATGAAGTTCAAGAGCCTATAAGTGATGAAGTTTACTATATCTCTCCAGATAAATGTACAGAGTGTGTTGGTTTTCATGAAGAGCCACAATGTGCTGCTGTTTGTCCTGTAGATTGTTGTGTGCCAGATGATGACCATGTTGAAACCGAAGAAGTACTTTTGGCTAAGCAACGTTTTATGCACCCAGAGTAAGATAAATTTTTACTTTTATTGGAATACCAAATACCGATTTTTTGAGATTATACAGTAAGTGGAAATTGTTAGTTAATTGATTTTAATAAAATTGAAAGAATTTAACATATTTGTACAAAAACAAAAAAGCTACCTAAATTAATAGGTAGCTTTTTTTTTAAATAAACTAAATCAAACTAAAATTTATAATTCAATGATAAGTTGAACATTGTACCTAATTGGCTAAAGTGATAACCATCATACGTCATTTGAGAATAACGTTGGTTGAAAGTTATTAAGTTAGATTGGTTTTGAGTCTGAGCAGCATCAGCTAAAATAGCATCACCTGCAGCGTTTTTAGACTTAAAGCTCCATTCAGGTAAAACATTCAATAAATTGTTAATGTTTAAGGCTAAGGTCAATTTATCAGTTGCACTAAAATTAATACCTAAATCAGTTACAATCTTTGGAGTAAACTCAGTGAATAGATTATTGTCTAAACCTTGTTGTTGAAATGTTGTTTTACCGAAATATGTATTATTAAGAGAGAAACCGAATTTGTTAATATCATAGTTAGCTCCTAAAATCCATTTAGTTTCTGGTCTAGATGTAAAGAACAAAGCTTCTTGAGTTTCGTTTACAACAGATTGACCAGAGTTAGCTACTAATGGTACATCTTTTACAGCTCCATCTCTTTCATTTTGAATAGTGTAGTTACCAGATAAATTCAAATCTAAATTTCCTTCACCAATTTCTATTCCTTTATACGCAAGAACCACATCAATACCCGAAGTTTTAGTATCTATTGCATTTGAAAAGAAACTTACATCACTCAAGTTATTGTTAGTTAACAAGATGTCAAGCGGGTTTGTTGCATCACCACTTGGACCTATCTCAGAACCTAAAACAATTCTGTCTTTTACTGCTATATTGTAGTAATCAAATGTATAGCTGAATTTGTTATCAATTTTACCACCAAAACCAATTGTAAAGTTGGTTGATGTTTCAGCATCTAATTGTGGAATTCCTAATAATTTAGCTTGTGTAGATACATTATTTATTAAACCACCAACTTGAATACCTTGTCCAGGTACAAAGCTATATTGAGCTTTCTGAGTGTAAATCTGGTGTAGGGTAGGAGCTCTAAATCCTGAAGATATAGACCCTCTTAATGTGAATGCATCACTAACTTTATAACGAGAACTGAATTTGTAAACAAAAGCATTACCGAAATCAGAATAGTTCTCAGTTCTTACAGTACCACTTAAAAGGAAGGCATCTGTTACATCATAATCTAAACTTAAGTATCCACCAATATTGTAACGGTTGAACTTACCTGCATTTTGAGGAGAAGCACCTGCAAATGAATCTGCACCACCACCATCATAAGAAGCTAACTCACCTTCAATTACTTCAAAAGTTTCAGTTCTGAACTCAGCACCAATACCAATACTTACTTTATCAGAAAGTAATCTTGATATATCAATGTTACCTACATTGTGAGAAAACTTTGTTCCTCCTGGATCAAATGATTGCTGACTATTTTCTCTGTATAGTTCAGAACCTTCTGTAATTTCACCATCATCAACAACACCATTTCCATTTGCATCAACCCAAGTTGAAGGAGAATAAACAACATTTCTGTTGTGCGTATTGTTTACCTTATACGTTTGCGTATTACCACCAGTTGTAAAACTTGCATCAAGATTCCAATCGTTAATAACAGACTTAAAGCCTATTGTTGCGTTATAATCACTCAACTCACCTTCAAATGTTGGTACATAGCCATCATATCCACCAGCTGTATTTGGATTGTCTCCTGGGAAAAAGTCAGCTAAATATGGAAAATCATCTACAGTTCTCCAATACGGTGTTCTGTAATTAGCAAAACTATTTACAGCCTTGTATACATAAGCCGCATTACCATACATAGAAGTATTTTCACTTAAGTCATAACCAAGGTTAACAGAAAATTTAGCTGCTGCTGTTTCTGGAGAACCATTTATATTTCCAGCATCAGGTCTTCTAGATAAGAACTCTTGTACATCTGCTATAGAAGCACCAAAATCAGCCGCTTCACCTGCAGCATTTACCGTACCTGGTCTATTTGCTTGATTTACTTTTGAAAGGTCAATAGTATAATTTATAAAACCTTTGTCCTCACCTATAGATGAACCATTGTTTAAAGCAACACCAAACATTTCGCCATCACCTTCAGAAGTGATTCCTGTTCTTACTGTTGCAGAACCTTCGTTAGGAGAATCTTTTAATATAATGTTCATTACACCTGCAATTGCATCAGAACCATACTGAGCGGAAGCACCATCACGTAAGATTTCAACTCTTTTTATCGCATCTGTTGGTATTGCAGATATATCAGCACCTGTTTCACCACGTCCTGGAGATGTTTGTGTATATAATAGAGCACTTAAGTTTTTACGCTTACCGTTAATTAATATTAATGTTCTTGAAGGACCCATGTTTCTAATTTCGTATGGATCTAATAAAGAAGTTGCATCGTTAACCGGAGTTTGTACGGTATTAAAAGATGGTATTCTGTACTGTAAAGCTTTATCAAAAGTAGCTTGACCAGTTGAACTCAAATCTTTAGCACCAATAACATCTACGGGTAAAGGAGTGTCAGCATTACTTCTTGGAGCGGTACGAGAACCAACAACAATAAATTCATCTAACTGCATTCCTTCAGATAGTTGAACATTGATTACGTTCTTACCTAGTGTTGAGATTTCCTGTGTTGCAAAACCAATATAACTAAATACTAATTTTGTGTCATCTGTTATGTTTATAGTATAGTTACCATCAAAATCTGAAGTAGTACCATTTGTAGTACCTTTTTCTATAATGTTAACTCCTGCTAAAGGCATACCAGAATCATCTGTTACCTTACCAGAAATGCTATTTTGCACAACTTTATTTAAAGTCGTAGCAGAAATTCCATTAATAGTGGAATTGATTTTTAAAACCTTTGCTCTTTCAGGCTTTTTATGGTAAACCACATAATATTTATTGCCAAGGTATTCAAAATCAAAACTAGTCTTGCGTTCTAGTTTATTAATGATTTTGTCTAAAACAGGAAATTTATATTCCTCAGGATTTAGACTTGTTGTTGACACCAACGTTGGATTGTATGTAAAAAACACTTCGTGTTTTGCGCTGATCTCATTTAGAAACTCGCTAAGGGTTACGTTTTCCTTGAGTTCATTAGCTGCCGTTGCACTGGTGATGCTTGAAAAAAGCATTACTGCAAGCAGCAATCTCATTAGTTTGTTCGTTCTCATAAATAAATAGTTTAGTTAATAAATAGGGTTTTCTTGTACTCGTAATATATTTCCTTTGTTAATAATTCTAGTTCCTGTAGCCTTTTCTATAGCTGCAATACATATTTTTAGATTCTGGTTTGGTATACCACCTGAAATAGGAATTTGTTTTAAGGAGTCTGATGAATATTCTACTTCAAGTCCGTATGTTGATTCTAGATTGAGCATGACATCTTCAAGTGGAATCTCGTTAAAGGCATAGGTGCCACCACGCCAGAGTGCGTAGGGAGTTTTAATATCTACTTTTTTGTGTACTAGTTTTTCACTATCATTTGAGAATGACACCATTTCGCCAGGTATCATTTTAGTTACTTCTCCATTTTTGAATTCTAAGTGAATAGAACCTTCATCAAGCACTACATTTGTTTTTTGCTTTCTAGTGTTCACGTGAAATTGAGTGCCCAGTACTTCAACTTTTAAATCGTTTGTTACTACCCAAAATTTAGCATTTGTACTAGGTATTGGTTTTACCTTAAAATAGGCTTCCCCTTTTAGGTGTAATAATCTTGGATTGTCATTTTCGTAAGAGATTTCAGAATTACCATTAAGAACTACTGATGTGCCATCCGGTAATTTTAAATCTATAATTTCCCCAAAATTAGTTTTGTGAATTGTTGTGGATTGATTTGTGAAATATGCAAAGCTTGTATAACTGATAAGTACTAGTAATACAGCAGCTGCACTGGTAAAAATCACACTGTTTAATGATCGCAATTTTTTTGTTTTCTTATTTGTAGAGGAATCAATATCTAGTTTAGGTAAAATTTCTGAAAGTGCATTATTTACTTTATCGCTACTAGGATAATTTTGATTAAAATTAATTCCTGTAACTATCGATTTGGCATTCTCGACAGTTTCTAAATATTCTGGGTGGCTTTGGATCCAATTATTCCAATACGTAATATCATTTTTGTTTAGACCTTTTGCCCAATTTTTAAATGACGCATCTGTTAAGAAATACTGTAAATCGAATTTGTGTTTGTTGTCCATTTAGTAAGGTGTTCCATTTATAAGAGTTTTAATTCTTAAAAATATACCCTACTATTTTCAACTTTTTTTTAAAATATTTTTAATTTGCTGATTTTCAGATGCTTTGCGAAGTTTTGATAATGCTTTTTGTAGTACATTTAAAACACTTTGGTAGTTCATATCCATTACTTCTGCAATGTCAGAGCTATTCATTCCACTATAATATTTTAAATAAAGAACTTCTTTTTGTCTTGGAGAAAGGTTGTTAATTAAGTTGGCTAGGGTAGAGGTACAAAGAAACTGTATCTCCTGATGTATGGAAATCTCTTCAGCAGAAAAAGTAAAGTTTGTTTTAAAAAGTTGCGCTTCAGATATTGGAAGGTTTTTTTGATTTTTTTGAAGTTGTTTAATTAACCTTCTTTTAAAGGATACAAATAAGTATGCTTTAAGGTTTTTAATTGAATTCTCTTTTTCCCGATCTTCAAATAATTGAATAAAAAAGTTTTGAAGGCAATCTTCTGTGATTTCTTGGTTGTTGCTCAGCTTTAAACCATATACATGTAATTGTGGGTAGTATTTTTTAAAAAGTAGACTAAAGCCGTTAGCCTCGCCTTTTTTAAAGAAATACCATATTGTTTCATCTGAATGAAGTTCCATAAATTTCACATGTTCTACCGCCAAAGTAAGAAATAATTCTTAAAATATGTTAAAATTAGATATTTTAACTATCCTCCGTCTAAAATATTTGAGTATTATATAAATAAAGTGTATAAAATTTCAAAAAAGTTATACTGCGATTTTGAGCGTAAAATATTTAAGTAAAAACTATATTTGCACCCTCGAAATATTCTTAATTATGAAAGCAGGTATTGTAGGATTACCAAACGTAGGTAAATCAACACTTTTTAATTGTTTGTCTAATGCGAAAGCACAAAGTGCAAATTTTCCATTTTGTACTATTGAGCCAAATATAGGTGTGGTGAATGTGCCGGACTCAAGATTAGAAAAATTAGAAGAATTAGTTAATCCAGAAAGGGTTTTGCCAGCAACAGTTGAGATTGTTGATATAGCGGGACTTGTAAAAGGTGCTAGTAAGGGAGAAGGATTAGGAAATCAGTTTTTAGGAAACATTAGGGAAACGGATGCTATATTACATGTACTTCGTTGTTTTGATAATGACAACATTGTTCATGTTGATGGTAATGTAAATCCTATTAGAGATAAGGAAACTATAGATATGGAGCTTCAGTTGAAAGATTTGGAGACCGTTGACAAGAAACTAGAGAAAGTTAAAAGAGCTGCTAGAACGGGTAATAAAGAAGCTCAAAAAGAAGAGGCGGTTTTACTAGCAATTAAAACTGGTCTTGAGGCAGGGACATCTGTTAGGGCAATTAAAATTGATGAGGAATCTAGAATTGAATTCGTTAAGCCTCTTCAATTTATTACAGATAAACCGGTTATGTACGTTTGTAACGTTGATGAAGATGGAGCAGTTACTGGTAATGCTTATGTAGAAAAAGTAAAGGAAATGGTTGCAGCTGAAAATGCAGAAGTTATTTTCTTGGCTGTTGGTACTGAAGCTGATATTACGGAATTAGAAACGTATGAGGAGCGTCAAATGTTTTTAGAAGATTTAGGTTTGGAAGAGCCTGGTTCCGCTAAATTAATTCGTGGAGCATACAAATTATTAGATTTGGAAACTTATTTCACGGCTGGTGTAAAAGAAGTTCGTGCCTGGACTATACCTGTTGGCGCAACTGCACCGCAAGCAGCGGGAGTTATTCATACAGATTTTGAAAAAGGTTTTATTAGAGCTGAAGTTATCGCTTATGATGACTATGTTACTTTTGGTAGTGAGGCAAAAGTAAAAGAAGCCGGTAAAATGAGAGTAGAAGGTAAGGAGTACATCGTTAAGGATGGAGATGTTATGCATTTCCGTTTTAACGTCTAGTGCTCGTAAATAGTCAACCGATCTCGCAACAATTTTAATTCTTGTTCTAATCGGTTGACTTTCTCTAACATATGGTTTATGGTGTCTATGCCTTCCATATTTATTCCTAGTTCATTGCGTAATCTGTATATACGTTCTATTTCAACAATATACTGGGGTTCAACATATTTTTTGTCTTCAATTTGCTGTACCTCTATCATTTCAAATTCTAGAAGGTCGTCTATAAATTCAACAGGCGTTTGTGTCCGTTTGCAATACAGCTCTATTTGTATATAGTTTTCTGAATCCATACTATCGTAATTCTGAAAGTTGTTTGAATAATTGTTTCTCTTTATCTGAAAGGTTGGTAGGCATTGTTACTTTGTAAGTAATATAAAGATTTCCATGAACACCTTTTTTCTTGTAAAAAGGCATTCCCTTTCCTTTTAATTTCACTTTAGTGTCGTTCTGGGTTTCGGGTTTTACCTTCAGTTTTACTTTTCCTGTTAAGGTTTCTACTTCTATGGAGCTTCCTAGTATAGCGTCATATAAGGATATGGATTCATTTTTATATAAATCATTTCCTACTCGTTTAAAGTTAGTGTTATTATTAATTTCAAAGGTTAAGTATAAATCGCCTTTTGGTCCTCCATTTGCTCCATCACCTCCATAACCGCTTATTTTAATGGTTTGTCCATCTTCCACCCCGGCAGGGATGGTTATTCTAATTTTTTTAGAACCAAGATCAAGAGTTTGTTTTTGATCCTCTAAAATATCACGCAAATTTAATTTTAGAGTTGCATTTAGGTCTTGACCTTTAAACTGAGAAGTTCTTCTGCCTCCGCCACCAAAACCACCACCGCCACCGCCGAACATTGATTCGAAGAAATCTGAAAAGTCTTCATTCGTTCCGCTTGACCTGGTGTAACCGCCACGATTTCCTGAAGAAGAGCTACGTTGATTTCGTTTGGCTTCCTCATAAGCATCGGCATGTTCCCAATCCTTACCGTACTGGTCATACTTTTTTCTTTTCTCAGGGTCGCTCAATACTTCGTTAGCTTCATTTATCCGTTGAAATTTTTCTTGCGCAGTTTTATCATTCGGATTTAAATCTGGATGTAGTTTGCGTGCCAATTTTCGGTATGCCTTTTTAATATCGGCTTGTGAGGCTTTCTTGTCTATTTCTAGAATTTTGTAATAATCAATAAATTCCATAGGTATTCAAAATCTAGTTTAAAGATATAAAAAGGACAAAATAATTCCTATGATACATATCATCATTTAAAAGTTCTTTTTGAATATCTCTAATTAAAATTTGAGAATGATTATCAGAGCTATCAACAATAAAACAAAACTTATTGTTAATTACTTTAACAGATAGGGGTTTTATCTTTTGCCGAGTGGTGCTATCTTTAGCGCAACTTTCATAAACTTTTTTAAATGTCCCAAGACACTACTAAATATACCGAAGATAACATACGCTCGCTTGATTGGAAAGAACATATCCGATTAAGGCCCGGTATGTACATTGGTAAATTAGGAGATGGTTCTTCTGCAGATGATGGTATTTATATACTTTTAAAAGAAGTAATAGATAACTGTATAGATGAGTTTGTAATGGGTGCTGGCAAAACCATAGAAATATCTATTAAGGATAAAGTGGTTAAAGTAAGAGATTATGGTCGTGGTATTCCACTTGGTAAAGTAGTAGATGTAGTTTCTAAAATGAATACGGGTGGTAAGTACGATAGTCGTGCTTTTAAAAAATCTGTTGGTTTAAACGGAGTTGGTACAAAGGCAGTAAATGCATTGTCCAGTTTTTTTGAAGTTCAATCATCACGAGATAACCAGGTTAAAACGGCTCAATTTAGTTCGGGTAATTTAGAGAACGAGGTTGGTCCTGAAGAATCCTCAAAAAGAAAAGGTACCAAAGTTACATTTATACCTGATGAAGCTATTTTTAAAAATTACAAGTTTAGAAATGAGTATGTAGAGCGCATGCTTAAAAACTATGTGTATCTAAATCCTGGATTAACCATTGTTTTTAATGGTGAAAAGTTTTTCTCTGAAAATGGATTACGTGATCTTCTTGAGGATAATAATAATATGGATGATATGCTTTATCCTATTATCCATCTGAAAGGAGAAGATATCGAAATCGCAATTACCCATAGCAGAACACAATATAGTGAGGAATATCATTCGTTTGTTAATGGACAACATACAACTCATGGAGGTACACACCAAGCTGCATTTAGAGAGGCAATCGTAAAAACAATTCGTGATTTTTACGGAAAGAATTATGAAGCTTCCGATATTCGAAAATCTATCATTTCTGCCATCGCCTTAAAAGTGATGGAACCTGTATTTGAAAGTCAAACTAAAACAAAATTGGGCTCTACGGACATGGGTGGTAATTTACCAACTGTTCGTACATATATCAATGATTTTGTTGGTAAGTATTTAGATAACTATCTGCATAAGAATTCAGATACGGCCGATAAGCTTCAGAGAAAAATTATGATGGCCGAGAAAGAGCGAAAGGAACTTTCAGGTATTCGTAAATTGGCAAGGGATAGAGCTAAAAAATCTAACCTTCATAATAAAAAACTTAGAGATTGTAGAGTTCACTTAAGTGATATAAAGCATGATCGTAGATTAGAAAGTTCTCTTTTTATTACTGAGGGAGATTCAGCTTCTGGTTCAATTACGAAATCTAGAGATGTAAATACGCAAGCTGTTTTTAGTTTAAAGGGTAAGCCTTTAAATTCTTATGGAATGACTAAAAAGATAGTTTATGAGAATGAAGAGTTTAACTTACTGCAAGCTGCATTAAATATAGAAGAATCAATTGAAGATTTAAGATATAATAATATCATAATAGCTACCGATGCCGATGTTGATGGTATGCATATTAGGTTGTTGTTGATTACATTCTTTTTGCAATTTTTTCCAGAGTTGATAAAAGAGAATCATTTGTACATTTTGCAAACACCTTTGTTTAGGGTGCGAAATAAGAAAGAAACTATTTATTGTTACAGCGATGAAGAGCGACAAATGGCAATTAATAAATTAACTGGCAAACCAGAGATAACTCGATTTAAAGGTTTGGGTGAAATTTCTCCAGATGAGTTTAGGCACTTTATTGGTGAAGATATACGTCTTGAGCCAATAATGTTAGACAAGGCAATGTCTATTGAAGAATTGTTGAGTTTCTATATGGGAAAAAATACGCCAGATAGACAAAAATTTATAATTAACAATCTTAAAGTAGAGGTTGATTTAATTGAAGATAAAGTAATATAAACTAGGTAAATACGATTGCTTCTGAATGGAAGAAAATGATGATTTAAACGAGGAGAATAACGATAATCTTTCAGAGGATAATAATGTTGATGCGGAACCGACCGATGCTCTAACAAGAGTGTCTGGTATGTATAAGGATTGGTTTCTTGACTATGCTTCTTATGTTATTTTAGAACGTGCTGTACCAGCTATCGAAGATGGTTTTAAACCTGTTCAACGTAGAATTATGCACTCCTTAAAGGAGTTGGATGATGGTAGATATAACAAGGTAGCCAATGTTGTAGGTCATACAATGCAGTACCACCCACATGGTGATGCTAGTATTGCTGATGCTATGGTGCAAATTGGTCAAAAGGATTTGCTGATAGACACTCAAGGAAACTGGGGTAACATTCTAACAGGAGATCGTGCAGCTGCATCTAGGTATATTGAGGCTAGACTCTCTAAATTTGCTTTAGAGGTTATTTTTAGCCCTAAAATTACAGAATGGCAATCATCCTATGATGGTAGAAAGAAGGAGCCTGTAAATCTTCCAGTTAAATTTCCTCTGTTACTGGCACAAGGTGCAGAAGGTATTGCCGTTGGTTTATCTACCAAAGTACTTTCGCATAATTTTGTAGAGCTAATTGATGCTTCAATCAAACACCTAAAAGGACAGCGATTTAAGATTTATCCAGATTTTCCAACAGCAGGTATTATAGATGTTACAAACTATAATGATGGACTAAGAGGTGGTAAAATACGAGTTCGTGCAAAGATCGCTCAATTAGATAAGAACACGCTAGTAATCAATGAAATACCATATGGTACTAATACTGGTAGTTTAATAGATTCTATTTTAAAGGCAAATGATAAGGGTAAGATAAAAATTAAAAAAATTGAGGATAACACAGCGGCAGATGTTGAGATTTTAATACATCTTCCTTCTGGGATATCACCAGATAAAACAATAGATGCCCTTTATGCTTTTACCGCTTGCGAATCTTCAATTTCACCGCTTGGTTGTATTATAGAAGATAATAAGCCATTGTTTATCGGTGTTACGGAAATGCTTAAAAGGTCTACTGATTCTACCGTGGAATTGTTAAAGCGAGAGTTAGAGATTCAATTAAGGGAATTGGAAGAGCAATGGCATTTTGCTTCTTTAGAGCGAATTTTTATTGAAAATCGTATCTACCGCGATATTGAAGAAGAGGAGACTTGGGAAGGCGTTATCAAGGCAATAGATAAAGGTTTAGCACCTTTTACTAAACATTTAAAACGAGCCGTTACAGAGGAGGATATTACCAGGCTTACAGAAATACGTATTAAAAGGATTTCTAAATTCGATTTGGACAAAGCACAGCAATATTTAGAAAGTCTTCAAGAGCGAATTGCAGAGGTAAAACATCATTTGGCGAACCTGATTGAGTTTGCAATAAATTATTTCAAAAATCTTAAGGAAACTTACGGTAAGGAAAGAGGACGTTTAACCGAAATTAGAATTTTTGATGATATTGAAGCTACTAAAGTAGCTATAAGGAATACCAAGCTCTATGTAAATAGGGAAGAAGGCTTCGTTGGCACTTCTTTAAAGAAAGACGAATATGTAACGGACTGTAGTGATATTGATGATATTATTGTTATTACCAATGAGGGTAAAATGATGGTGTCAAAAGTTGATTCTAAAATTTTTGTGGGTAAGGGAATTATTCACGTAGCCGTATTTAAGAAGAAAGATAAGCGTACTACTTATAATTTAGTTTATAAAGATGGTAAGGGCGGTGCAACGTACATAAAGCGATTTAATGTTACGAGTATTACTAGAGATAGACTTTATGATTTAACTACAGGAAAAGCTGGTTCCCAAGTATTGTATTTCACTGCCAACCCTAACGGAGAAGCAGAAGTTATTACTGTTTTACTTCGTCAAGTGGGTAGTATTAAAAAACTGAAATGGGATATAGATTTCTCTGATGTTCTTATTAAAGGAAGAGCTTCTAAAGGTAATATAGTCACTAAGTATTCTGTAAAACGAATTGAGTTAAAGGAGAAAGGTGTATCTACATTAAAGCCAAGGAAGATTTGGTTCGATGATGTTGTACGTAGATTGAATGTTGATGGAAGGGGTGAGTTGTTAGGTGAATTTAAAGGTGATGATCTTTTATTGGTGATTAATCAGAAAGGGGTCGTTAAGACATTTTTACCTGTGTTGACTTCTCACTTTGATGATGATATGATCGTTTTGGAAAAATGGATACCTGAAAAACCAATTTCGGCTATTTATTGGGAAGGTGAAAAAGAACGTTTTTATGTAAAAAGGTTCTTGGTGGAAAGCGAAAATAAAGAGGAATCATTTATTTCTGAACATCCAAAATCATATTTAGAGTTGGTTTCAACAGATTGGAGACCAATGGTTGAAATTGAATTTCCTAAACCAAGAGGTAGGGATGCTAAAGAAAATGAATCTGTTGATATTGAAGATTTTATATCGGTTAAAGGAATAAAAGCTTTAGGTAATCAATTCATTACTGAAAAGGTGAAAAACATCAATTTACTGGAGCCTTTGCCTTTTGAGCCGGTAGCGCCTGAACAACCTGAGAATATAGAGGTAGTAGATGAGGAGTCTCTAACATCTAACGATGAAAATGAAAAATCGAAGGATGGGAAAGACCCTTCGGCAGATGAACCTACATTATTTGATTAGTCGTTTTTATGAAGAATTTTTTTCAAGAGTTTAAGAATTTTGCCATCAAGGGCAATATGATCGATCTCGCAGTAGGTATAATAATCGGTACTGCGTTTAACAAAGTGGTTAGTACAATTGTTTCCGCTATTATTATGCCTCCGCTTTCCTTATTAACTGACGATGTTAATCTTTCCAATAAGAAATGGATTCTTAGAGAGGCGGGCGAAAAGGTTGAAGAGGTAGCGATAGGTTATGGAGAATTAATAGAGTCCTTAATTGATTTTGGAATAATTGCATTTACCATTTTTGTAATGGTGAAATTTATAAATAGGTTTAAGGAAAAGTCAGAAGACCCTACGAATAAGGAAGTTGAAACACCTAAGAACATAGTATTGTTGTCAAGTATGGAAAAATTGCTAAAAGAACAGAATGCTATATTAAAAGGAAAGAAATAAGAATAACTGTTTAATTATTGAGATGCCTTATTTCAATATAGAGAGTTAAGATTAGACAACTTTAAAGAATAGTTGGTTTTATAACTACCTTTACAAAAATTTTGAATTAATGGATTTTACTAACCCGCTGGTATACGGTGCACCGGCTTTCATTGCTTTTATTTTATTAGAATTAACCTACAGCAAAACCCATGGAGATGATGATCTTTATGATTGGAAAGATTTTGCTGCTAGTAGTGTAATGGGTATTGGCTCGGCAATTATTGGACCTTTATTAAAAGTTATTTTGTTAGTTGTTCTTTTTGAATATGCTTATGAGTTTTTCAATCCTATGGTAGATGGGGTTAGAACTAACATAATGGGCTATAAATCGTTTGGCTATGCATGGTACGTTTGGTTACTGTGTCAATTAGCGGATGATTTTACCTATTATTGGTTCCATCGAGCAAATCATGAAATTCGTATTCTTTGGGCAGCACATATAGTACATCATTCTTCGGATAACTTTAATCTTGGTACTGCAATCCGTAATGGATGGTTTACCTTATTGTACAAGCCTTTTTTCTATGTATGGATGCCTATCATTGGATTTCCGGTAGAAATGGTAGTGGTTTGTTTGGCAATAGAATCTTTTTGGCAATTTCAGCTACATTCTCAGTATGTGCCCAAAATGGGATTCATTGAAAAAATATTCAATACACATACAATGCATCAAGTACACCACGCTCAAAATGTGGAGTATTTAGATAAGAATCACGGTGGTTTTTTAAACTTTTTCGATAAGATTTTTGGAACCTGGAAAGAGTATGACGAAGAGATTGATGTAAAATTTGGTGTTATTCATGCGCCTAATTCTAACAACCCTATTGTAATACTTACGCATGAGTTTAAAGATATTTGGGCAGACGTAAAAAAGTCTAAAAAGTTAAGTCATAAATTAATGTATATTTTTGGACCTCCAGGCTGGAGTCATGATGGTAGTACAATGACCGTAAAGCAGCAACAACGCTTGTTTAAAGAACAAAAAGAAGCAAACCCAAAGGTTGCTTTTAATAGACCGAATTAAGGTTGATTAATACGCATAAAAAAGGGAGGCTCACAGCCTCCCTTTTTTATGCGTATTAATTATATTAGATTTTAAACTTCCCAACCTTTTCTATATGTTCTACCAACAAATTGGTTGGCTTCTTCCATATTCGTTATTCTCATATTTTCTCCATCCCACAGTAGTTTTTTACGAGCAAAGAATTCCATAGCACCTTCAGAATTCTCTCGTTGAAGCATGTAACTTCTAATCGCTAAATTACCCATAAGTACTGTTTCTGTCATTGGTCCGGCGTAATCAAAAGAGGATGTTAGATTTAGGTGCTCATCACTACCAAAACCAGCTTTACATGCGTCTACCCATTTACGCTGATGACCATACTCTGGCTCTAAATTCTCCTCGACTTCAGGTCCAAACTCAGTGGTTCCATCGTTAAGGTATAATTTTGGCATTAAAGGAGAGCTATCGTTAATATTAGTGGAGATGATTCCTTTTTCACCAATGATTAATACACCGTTAGCACTTGCTTTGCCGCCTATATCATCATTGGCAGGAATAATGTCTGGATGTGATGGACGGATACCACCATCGCTCCATGTCATTTCAATAGGTGATTTTGATTTGTCTGTAGCATCAAAGTGCAAGGTTATAAAAGAAGAAGGGGGGCAGCCTTCTGGGTAGTAATCTGGGGTCCACATTTTTGAAAATACTGATGCAACACTACATTCTGCATCCGTAGGGTACTTTAAATTTAATGTTCTAAAAGGTATATCTATTAAGTGGCAGCCAACATCGCCAAGGGCTCCTGTTCCAAAATCCCACCAACCTCTCCAATTAAAAGGGTGTAGGTTGGGTACAAATTCCCTTTCGGTTGCAGGTCCTAGCCATAAGTCCCAATTTAGAGCATCGGGTTTAAGGCTTGCATCTGGTTTGGGCATTTCAATTCCTTGCGGCCAAACGGGTCTGTTGGTCCATACTTGTACTTTTGATACCGCACCTATTTTATCCTCATCTATCCATTGTTGCACCATACTAAGAAGTGGATTGGATCCGCCTTGATTTCCCATTTGGCTGACAATTTTGTTGGTTCTTGCCATTTGGGTTAGGGCTCTGGCTTCTTTAATGTTATGTGTCATGGGTTTTTGCACGTAAACATGTATGCCGCGCTCCATAGCCCATTTTGCTGCGGGACCATGTATATGATCTGGCGTAGAAATTGTTACGGCATCTATGTTTTTCATCTTGTCTAACATTACCCTAAAATCATCATATAATTTTGCCTTTGGAAAGTTTTCAATGCTTTTTGCCGCACTTCCTGAAAAATCTACATCACATAAAGCTGCTACACGCTCTCTACCATTAACAGATGCGTTCTTTATATCGCTAATACCTTTTCCTCCGGCTCCAATAGCGGCAATGTTTAAACGGTCGTTAGGGGATATAAACCCAGGTCCGCCCAATACATGTCTTGGTACTATAAAAATAGAACTTGCCAAGGCAGATTTTTTCACAAAACTGCGTCGGTTAATTTTAGCTGGATTTTTCTTTTCGTTGTCTTTCATGATTGTTCTTGGTTAAAAGTTGAATGGTGTAACCAAGATACATAAAAGCCCCTTGTAAAGCAATCGTGAAACAATTGATTACAAGGGGCTTAAGTGGTTGATGAAAAGTAAATTTATTCCTCTATTTCCCCAACGGTTTTTTTATTCTTCTTCATTCGTAAATCAAAAAATTCTACCATTAAAGAAAAGGCAATAGTAAAGTATAGGTAGCCTTTAGGTATTGTACCTGCTTCATTACCAAATACAACCAAATGGCTTAGATGTGCAGATTCTGCTATCAACATAAAGCTAATAAGAATTAAAAATGACAATCCTAATATTTGAATTGATGGATGTCTATTTACAAACTCTCCAACAGGGTTTGCGAATAGCATCATTATAATAACAGATATTACTACAGCTACAATCATTAGCACAAGGGCGTCATTAGGATTGGGCGATATTCCGTTAGTCATACCAATAGCGGTAAGTATAGAATCAAAAGAGAATACTATGTTTATTACGGTTATTTGAAGTATGGCGTTAGTTAATGAGGTTGATCTGGCTTTTTTTACTTCGCGCTCATCATGTCCTTTATCTTCTACCTTTTCATGAATTTCCTTGGTGCTTTTGTAGAGTAAAAATAAACCACCGAGAAATAAGATTATTCCTTGTCCGCTAATTCCTCCGCTAATCCAATCGCTATCAAATACCCAAAAAGGTTTTTTCATTGATGTAAGTAATGATATACCAAAGAGCAATACAATTCGCATTGCCATGGCTAGAACCAACCCTAAGCTTGTCGCTTTTTTTCTTTGGTTGGGCTCAAGCTTTCCTGCTGCAATTGATATGAAAATTATATTATCTATTCCTAAAACAATTTCTAGAAAAGTTAACGTTAATAAAGCGATCCAAGCATCTGGATTTGTGAAGATTTCGAACATGGTTAGTTGATTTTTATAGCAGTTCCGGTTTTAACTACAAGCTTCTTATTAGGGTCTTTTACTGCACTTTTATATTCAAAGGTGTATGAAGAGTCCGTTGTGCTTATTATTTTATAATGTATGGCTGTTTTGCTGTGAATATCTTGTAGAACAAATTCGCAATCGTTAAACCAGCGGACGGTAGCGCTGTCAATTTTATTCTCGTAATAATCTACACTGTAGTCTTCGCTTCTGGCAAATTTGCCCTCTTTTTCTACACCGTCAACTTCGTAAGTGAATTTAAAAGTACCTGTTTTATATTTTTCACATTCGCGTTCAGGTTGATAACAAGAAGCTAGGAATATGCATAAAGCTGCTGTAGATAATAAGTTTTTCATCATACTGCAAAATAATGAAAATAGGAGTGAAGTAGTGATGAAATGGATAGAATAGTTTCTATGCTGAGAGAAATTTATTTCTCTGTGTATGTTTTAAATGTTCCGTCAGTGTAAAACATGACTATTCGTTCAAGTGTTTTATGATTAGAATTATGTTCAAATTGATTTTTGTTATTCGAAGAATGAATTTGATTTTTATTTTCAGACTTGGGGAAGTCACCTTCACCGTACAGCAACCATTGCAAATCGACTTCAGAAAATGCTTCATCAATTTTCATAATGAACTCTAAGCTGGGTTTATTTCTGCCGTTTAATAAATGTGATATACTTGATCGTTGTACATCTATTAAATCTGCGAATGTAGCCGATGAAAGTTCCTTGTGAGCTAAAATTGTCTTTAACCTTAATATAAAAGATGTGGTGTCTAGCATGTTTACAAAGTTAATATATTCTTTAATTTAGTTTTGTTATAAGTTTAATAAATAGGTGTTATACAGGTGTTATTTATTAAGTTTTGGTTTAAATAAGATATTATAACACACTGATTTAAAATATTTTAATACTTAAATTATTTTAAAAGTTAATTTTGTAAACTAAGGAAGCTTGTGTTCAGTTTAATTTCATTTGTAAATGTTTACAAATGTAAACTAAGGCTGTAGTATTTTTGCATTTATAAAAGTTGAGTGAAAATGAAGGAATCAAATTATAGTGAGATT
>TARA_R110002033_G_scaffold12087_2_pt1 | contig 22458 bp, 21 predicted proteins | sample TARA_R110002033 | Tara Oceans TARA_R110002033 (sample SAMEA4397051) | marine metagenome | biome: Polar Biome; feature: [SRF] surface water layer (ENVO:00010504); material: water (ENVO:00002006), including particulate matter (ENVO:01000060) such as... | depth 5 m
TTTTAGATCTCTTAAATATAAATATTCATATCCTAAATCTTTAAAATCACCCACTTTTGAAGATTTTACTATAGGAATAATACCCCATTTTAGATATTCAATCATTTTCGTAGGGTTGGCCACGGTGTTTACAACAATGTCATCTCTTAAAATAAAACCAAAATTTGCTAAAGAATAATAATTATCTAATTCGTATGGTGATACACTTTCAATGAAAACATTTTCTTCTTCAGACAAACCAATCTGCATGGTTTTTTTTTTAAGCAAATCAGGTTGTCCTGTCAGTAGTATAAATTTATATCTTGGTGATACCATTTTTTTTATTGTATCAAGCATTAAATCTATATTTTGCCACTCTTGAAGGTTTCCGCTATATAAAAAGACGACATCATTCTCTTCAATTTTAAATAATGATAATAATCCATTTCGCTTATCTACATTTATATTATCCGAGAACAAATTACTTGGATAAATAGGGTATACAAGTCCTTTTAGATCTGAGCCTTTATACTTAACATCGTAATAATTTTTCATGGCATTAGTTACGTAGATATATCTCGAATTTTCGATTTTGAAAATAATTCCTTCTACAACAGAAAATATGAACGAAAGAAATTTCTTTTTTTGAAAAAGAGCCTCCTCTGGAACAACTCCATGACAATCTAAAATCACTTTACATTTTTTCTTGAAAAAAGGCAGAAACAAAATAATATTTATGGCTGACATAACAGAATGCACATAAATAATATCTGCAGCTACAAGCATCTTAAAAATTCTTCTATATTTTAGAAAAATATTGTATCTATAACAAATTCTATTCTTCATATCTCTCACAGAATATGAATTTAAATTATTTGAATACGATAAATCTAAATATATCCGATCACAATTATTAAACAAATTATCTATAGCACTGACTCTCTGAATCATACCATCTTTGATGTTTTCCTTTGACGGAATGGGCGCTATGAAGACTATTTTCTTATTTTTCATTTTTTATATTTAATTCCAATAATTTGCGTATCCATATACGCTTGTAGTTAATATTTTAAAAATTGAATTATCCATAAATGCATTTGTATAGCCATTTAACTCCATGTTTATTGCATTACCAGTGTAAATGATATGAGAATATAAGTGAAAGAAGAAAAAGCAAATAATTATAGCAGATTGAAATAATTTATCAGTTTTAATTTTAAAAAGGGATAGAAATATAGATATCCAAAAAGGGTAAAAGCAGATTGTATATCTAACGAAATTCAAAGTATTACTTCGGTTAATTAGCAAAAAACATAATGCCAAAAAATGTACATAGGTAATTGAATTTAAATCGCTCGATTTTCGATAATAATATAATACGAAAAAAGTTAAACCATAAACAACTAAATTGAGTATATACAATCTACCTAATGTCCAAGCAGAGTAATTGGCGTATTCTCCCAGTTTATAAATAATACCAACATTTCCACCAATACTTCCTAGAATATTTAAAAAGAACTGATTAATGTTAATAAACGAAACTGAAAGACAAAAAAGAAATATTAACCAAAAATATCTTTTCACAAAATTTGCATTGTAAAACAATAATATTGGTAAAAGTAAAAAAGAGCTGAAGTGTATTAAAATTGAGACAATTGCTAAAATTAAGACTTTTTTTGTCATTTTATCCTTATTCACTATCTTTAACATTATCGCATAGCCCATCACAGAGACCGAAGAATATTGTTTAATCGATTCAACAGCTTGATGGAACATAATAAATGCAACTATAGCACAAAAGAAACCTACAAAAATTCTTTCTTTTCTAATTTTAGTAGATTTTTCTTTACACATTTCTATAATCGTCAAAAAACTAACAAAATAGACAAACGTTGCCCAAAAAAAAGGAAGTAAATGCGCGTTTTTTGGAAAAATGAAAGTCAAAGAATAATTGATTAATCTAAAAAGAAAATTATAATCTCCTTCCAAAAACCCAATGCTTATAAAGTCTGAAAATGACTTTACACGTGATAAATCCATATAACCTTCCATGTATCTCATAACATCTGTATCTACAGAATTTATAGAATGAGTAGTATATCCAAGGAAACCGAAAGATAGAGCAATTAGAAGAGAAAAGAAATATAGCGCTTTGTCAGAAAAATTAATCTTGAGCACCAAGAATAGCATGAGGAAAATAGATAAAAAAGGAAGACAAAACCATAGTAAAAATATACCAATAAAAAGAAATACCAGCGCTTTATTACCCATTTTCTTTTAGAATTGAAACAATTTTACTACAAGTAAATCCATCACCATAGGGATTGTTAGATTTTGACATGTTATAATATACTTCTTCATTATTTAATAAATAATTTAATTGGTCAACAATGTACTCTTTATTTGTTCCAACAAGTTTAACTGTTCCTGCATCTACTGCTTCTGGCCTTTCAGTAGTATCTCTCATAACAAGTACTGGCTTCCCCAGACTAGGTGCTTCTTCTTGAACACCACCACTGTCAGTTAATATAATGTAGCTTTTATTCATTAACCAAACAAAGGCAGGATAGCTTAATGGTTTAATCAATTTTATATTAGGATGTTTGGATAACATGTCATAAACCGGCTGCTGAACCTGAGGATTTAAATGTACAGGATATATTATTTCAACTTCATCTCGCTTCGCAACTTCAAGTAAAGCAGAACAAATATTCAGAAAACCTTCACCAAAATTCTCCCTTCTGTGGCCAGTCACTAATATTATCTTTTTATCAAAATTAATCATTTTCTTTAGAAAAGTAATTTCTTCATCTTCATATGAACTCAACTTTTCTTTTGCCCATAAAAGAGCATCAATTACACTATTTCCAACTTCGTAAATAGTTTTTTCATCAACCCCTTCAGATAGTAAATTTTTTATAGAAGTCGAAGTTGGTGCAAAATGAAAATCTGCTAAACGTCCCGTAATCTGCCTATTCATCTCTTCTGGAAAAGGCGATTTCTTATTAAATGTTCTTAAACCTGCTTCGACATGACAAACTTTAGATCCTGCATAAAAAGCAGCTAAGGCTGCAGAAGTAGATGTGGTTGTATCTCCATGAACAAAAACAAAATCCGGCTTGAATTCTTCCAAAATTTTCTTCATACCTTTAATTACGTCAGACGTAAGTTCAAACAAATTTTGACCAGGCTTCATTAAATTTAAATCATAATCTGGTTTTACTTCAAAGAAATTTAATACTTGATCCAGCATTTCTCTATGCTGCGCCGTCACACAAACTTTAGTATCAAAATGCTGTGAATTTACAAGAAATTCCTTAACTAAAGGTGACATCTTTATAGCTTCTGGCCTTGTTCCAAAAACGATTAATATTTTTTTCATTTTTTATTTTTAAAAATAGCTTTATAAACATAACGTATAGTTCTAAGAGAGCTTATCTCAAGAGAAAAATTTAGTTTACTCTTTAGTTTTTTATTATTTTTATAATTCTTAATTACTTTCAAGTACTCTTTGTTCCAATTATTCATTATTATATCAAAGTCATAATTCACTTCAAACATCTTCTTAGCAGCATTTCCAGCCTTCAACGATCTATCCTGCGATCCTATTAGAATAGATATAATATTTGCATATGACGTACTAACTCTATCTTTATCGGAACCAACTCCGATTACATTACGATCTAATGCATTTTCTCCCCAATATCCCCAAGAGTAAGGCTCCGTATCTTTTACAAATCCAGCCAATATAGAAGGTTTTCCACAAGAAGCGGCCAATAACAGTGATGTACCCATTCCTGCAAAAGCAAAACAATTTTTATATAAAGCTTCGAGTTCATCTCCAACAATTGTTCCCAGTAGTTCTATGATGATGACTTGAGCTTGCTCGTTCAATTTATTTACAAGATCTTCAATTTCGTTAAAAAAAGGACCGTCTCCAACAATTTTTAATTTATAGTTTTTAAGCGCCTCACTGGTAGAATATAAAGTATAAAAATCTTCAATAAGATATTTAACATACATTTTATCTTCTGATAGTCTGCAAACTGATAAAATATATAAATCTTGTACTTGTTCGTCTAATGTTATTATTCCCTTGACTGGAATGGGCAGAATAACTGGATCTAATTTAGAACGAATAGTATTTTCAATATGAGTATTCATTTCAGTTGTTAGAGCATAATATAATCCAAATTGATTTAGCTTTCTTGTCAAAATTGCCAGTAGAGGATTTTTATAATATGATAATTCACTGAGAATATTTGCCAAAAAAGGAATTCCGGTGTTTTTATAACTCATAGCTACGTGAAAGACTGGAAAAGTATTGTGTGCTTCAATTATATCTACTTTATTTTGAGTCAAAATATTAGATAAACTTTCAATGAAAATATCATAACTTTTAGAATTAAAAAGAAGTGGGGAGTCATCAATTCCTTCGAGTATAAAATGCTCAACACCTTCAGTTAAATTTATTACATTTTCTCCGCCTAAGGATATCACAATGATGTCAAAACCGTTATTAATTAGCCATGAAGCTTTAGTTATGATGTATGATTCGGCTCCTCCAATAATCATACGGGGCGTCACAAATGCAAGTTTTTTATTGATCATAATTATCGAGCGTCTTTTTTAAAATGTATAGGTGTATTTATATTTTGATTACTTTTAAAGAGTAGTTTTTTAAAGATAAGTAACATGACAATAAAATAAATAAAATAGTTAACTGCAAATGCAACTGAAATTCCGTTTAAATTAAATAACTTGATGAAGATGTAGCTAAAAAAAACATAACTACTTGAAAAAATAACCTCTGTTAATATATACGTCTTAGTCATTGATTTTGCCATCATCAAAAACGCTAATAGCCAAGCAGCAATTTTGAAAAAATCACCTACTAACTGGAATAAAAATAATTCGTTCATAATAACAAAATCTTTAGTATAAAGTAAATTAATGATAAAGTATCTTAAAAAATATATAATTAGACAGCTTAGAAATACTACTGGCATAATAATTCTATAGCCTTGAAAAATTTCCTTTCTTAATTCATTTTCATTTATTAGAGACGCTAATTTAGGAAGATAATAAGTACTCAATGATGTCGTAACTAGCATTAAATATCCATCAGAGATTCTCATCATACCTTGCCAGTAACCAGCAGAATCTATTCCTAATTTTGCTATTAATAAATTGCGCAAAACAATTTGAGAAATTGGTACGCACAATGCTGTCGTAATAGTCATCAAACTATAATGAGATAATTTTAATGCTGTCCCTTTATCAAATGACTGACTAAAATATGACCATTGAAACCATTTACTTTTAATAACTAAAGATAGTGTCACAAAAAAAACAATCGATTGGGTTAAAACAAGTGCATATAAAGCCCCCTCTATTCTATAATAAAAAACTAGTAATACTGTGAAAAACAAACCAATTAAACTTCCTATAGTATTGACTAAAGTATAAATTTTAATCTCTTTTAATCCATTTAAAATAGCAATCAATAAGGAATTAAGAGAATATAAAATAATAGTTAAACCTAAAACCCTTATAGGATTCTTGTACTGATCAGTATGAAATAGTATTTCGGAGGCGTAAGAAGAAAGTAAAAGAAGTATAATTCCAGAAATACCAGAACAATAAACACTTATTTTTAAGGAGGTACTGAATAACTTTTTCAATTTCACATCATCTCCTTCATATTGCGCTGTATATTTAATAACTCCCGAATTAATAGCTCCATTTGCAAATGCCAAGACAATACTTATGAAGTTACTAAATTGACCAATCAATGCGACACCTGCTGGCCCTGTGAATAAAGCAACAACTTTACCCGCTACGAATCCAGAACTTATTTTAATAAATGTAATGATTCCCGAAAAAAATGTGGTTTTAATTAATTTCAAAATGATTAAAACTCATTAACAATTTCAACAATTTTTTCTACTTCCTCCCTACTCATCACAGGGCTAATAGGTAAACTCAGAACTTCTTCATGAAGATGCTCCGTAATAGGCAAGAGTAATTCACCAAACTCTTTATAGCAAACTTGCTTGTGTGGAGGTATGGGATAATGTATTAAACTTTGAATTTCCATTTCAGTCAAATAACTTTGTAATTTGATTCTACTACTTGTTCGAACAACAAATAAGTGCCACACATGCTCAAGTTTTTGACCGGGATTGGGTAAAGCAATTTTACTGTTTTTAATATTAGACAAGTAGTAATCGGCAATTTCGTTACGACGCAAAATTTCAACATCAACGTATCTTAATTTTACGTTCAAAAATGCCGCTTGTATTTCATCCATGCGACTATTTAAGCCTTGATACTGATTTATGTATTTTTGAGCTGAACCATAATTTGCTAAAGTTCTAATTGTTTCTGCCAAGATTGGGTCCTTCGTAGTAACAGCACCTGAATCACCCAATGCTCCTAAATTTTTACCTGGGTAGAAGCTAAAACCAGCCGCATCACCTAAATTGCCAGTTCGTATTCCGTTCCAACGAGCTCCTATTGCCTGTGCATTATCTTCAATAATTTTTAAATCGTACTTTTTAGCTATTCCTTCTAGACTTCTGCTCCAGCAAACACGTCCATAAAGATGCACCACCATTATGGCCTTAGTCTTTGAAGTAATTTTACTTTCAATTAAACTCCAATCCAAATTATAACTATCTAAATCTGGCTCTACTAAAATGGGTACTAATTTATTATCCGTTATGGCTAATACAGAGGCGATATAGGTATTTGCAGGAACAATAATTTCATCACCCTCCTTCATGAGACCCAACTCCATATAAGCCCTTAATATTAATCGTAAAGCATCTAATCCATTAGCTACCGCGACAGCATGGCCGCCTTCTTGAAAAGCTTCTAAGCCTGTTTCAAATTCCTTAACCTTTTCTCCTAGTAAGTACCAACCACTATCTATAACTTCTGCTGCAACTTGTTTTAACTCGGCTGAATATTGTGCATTAATTTTTTGCAAATCTAAAAATTTGATCATTTCTATTGTTTATATATTACAACTGCTCCCCAAGAATAACCTACCCCAAAACCAGCCAAAAGAATTTTATCTTGAGCACTATTAGAATCTATTTGATTTTTTAAAACAATTGGAATAGTTGAAGAAACTGTGTTACCATAGTTCTCCATATCGATTAAAAACTTTTCTTTAGGTATAGTGATTTTCTTTCTCAAATATTCTAACATAAAAGTATTAGCTTGATGAAAAATAAATTGATTAATTGAATCTAAATTTTCACTGTTTTTTTGAAATGTACTATCTATTAATTCTGGAACTGCTTTTGCAGTAAAATTAAAAATAGCAGGACCATTCATGTAGAGATAATTGTCATTCGGAACATCATTATCTGCTATTTTGTTACCTTTCATTCCGCCGTTTTTAACTATTAGGTTTTCGGCACCACTACCATCGCTTCCTAATGAAAATTCGCCAATCCTAAAAGAACCTTCACCAGAAATTAAGGTGGCACAGGCAGCGTCTCCAAAAATACTTAAATTACCTTTATCTAATGGATGGATGTGTTTAGAATACATTTCAGCAGTAACTAAAATTACATTTTTAGCAATATTTGCTACAACCAAACCTTTAGCTATTGATAAGCCATATATGTATCCTGAACAACCTTGATTAATATCAATTGCAGCACAGTGAGTTGACAAACCAGCCTTATTTTGCACAATGCAAGCTGTTGCTGGCAAATAGTAATCGGGTGTTTGAGTGCACACTAGCAAGTAATCAATACTCGCTTTGTCAATTTTATACTCTAAACATAGTTTATTTATTGCTTCTGTTGCCATATCAGAAGTAAATTGATTTTCATCAGATATATTTCTACTCTTTACCCCTATTTTTTGGATAATTTTCTCACTATCCCATTCAGGAAAGCGCGTTGCAATTTCATCATTAGATAAACTACCCGTTGGCAAATAACAAGAAATGTGTTTTATATAAGCTTCCATTACTTTTTCTCTTCAACAAATTGATATAACTCTGCTACAGACTTAAATTTAGACAATTCTTCAACATCTATTTTTACACCGTATTCATCGTCAATCATCATTTGAATAGTTATAGCAGTTAAGGAGTCCCAAAAATCCGAGTCAACGTAATCTGTCTCGGGAGTTAATACTGTATCCAAATCTTCTAATTGACTTTTAAAATTTTCAATAAATAGTTCCATAATTAAAATTGGTTTAAAATAATTTTTCAAATTTATCTTTATTCTTAAAGAATGATTCTCTTTCTAAAATAAAATAAAAATTTTGTTCATCCTCCCTTATAATCGTAGGATTAAATTTTTTGTGATAATTAATAACTGACTTATTATCTTTTCTTACCTCGAAAGTTAATTCATCATAACCTAAATTCTTAAATACAAATGCTTTTAAAATTATATCTACTTTAATAACATTTAAAGGTTTATCATATCTTGGCTTTGATACAAAACTTCCTATTTCAATAGATTTAATTGTCTTGTTATACAGTCTATAAGTAGCAAATTTCACATCATTTTCATCGATTGCTATGAAATAATATTCTTCACCAATCAGCTCTCTCTCTTTATATTTTGCTATCCAATTCTCTTGCTCTTGAACATTTGAATCGGTTTTGCTAATAAATCTAGATTTTGATGAATCTGTCCTTAATTTAATTATAAAATCTGCATCAGCAATTTCAACAAGACGTAGCTTAATATTATAATGATTTAGTTCCATTTAATTTAACATATTTTAAAAATTCATCATATTCACGAATATAATCGGTTTCCTCGTATTCATGTGAGGCCAAAACTAAACAAATGGAACCACTTGAAAAGTCTTTGATTTCTCTCCATATTCCTGGCTTAATGTGTAAAGCCTTTGAAGGGTCGTTTAAAAAAAATTCCTTTTTACTGACTCCATCATCTAAAACAAATGTAAAAGAACCGCTTGCTGCAATAATATACTGTTGTAATTTATAATGACCATGTCCTCCACGATCAGCTCCCATAGGAACATCGTATAAATAATAAATTCTGTTAACTTCAAAAGGTATATTTACATTATTATCAATAACGGTAATACTACCAGATTCATTATGCACTTTATGCAAATCCACAATGTTGCAATCGTCTACACTAAACATGCTCTAATTTCTTAAATAATTCATAATCTCTAATATAATCCTCTGTCGAAAATACTTCACTAGAAATATGCAAAGCTAGAGAATTTGTAGAAAAATTTTCTATGTGTCTCCAAGTTTTTGCGGGTAAATATAATCCATAATAACTTCTATTTAATGAAAATTTCTGGAGTCTACCGTCAGGATTAGTAACAATTACATCGAAACTTCCACTCAAGGCTACTATTATTTCTTTCTGATTAAAATATGCATGTCCTCCCCTACTCTCTCCTCCAGGCACATCGTACGTCCAAAATGTCCTCTCAATCTTAAAAGGAATTTGACTGGGATGCTGTAAAAAAGTTAAATTCCCTCTAGGATCTTGGATTTTAGGGAAATCTATAATTTTAACCATTCTATTTTTAAATTTAAATTAGTTTAATATAAAAACTCAAAATTCACAAACCTATTTTACTTAATAATTAATTTTAACAAACGCCTAACTATCAGTACTAGTACGATAAAAACCCCACTAAGAAACCCTCCAATTAGGAGACCCTTAGCTTTTCCAAAACTCTGCTTATCCAATGGTAAAATTGGCTCATCAATAATCTGAATTAAAGGCGTTTCTTTTCTTAATGTAACTTTTGCTAGCTCTGTCTGTCTGACTAACTCTGTTAATATTGCAGTGTTCGCTTGTACGTCAACTTGTCTTCTGGCAGATGGAGCACGTCGAACGTTTAAAGCTGGATTCAAATTAAAAGTATTATCATTCGCTACAGCGACTCCAGTTATAGCATTATTTAACTCCTGACGGATAGAGTCTGTTTGCCTTTCTAAAATTAACATATTTTCTCTAGATTTTTTGCTCTTAGTGCGTACGTAAAAATCAGAAACTTGCTTTGCTAAAGCTTCGCAGAAATACTTAGAAAATAGTTCGTCATTTGAAACTACAATAATATCTATAATAGCAGCCTTCTTGTCTTTCTGACCTACTGAAAGGGACGTTTTCGACAATTCACTGTAAATCGACCCTAAAACACTGTCATGTACTCTAGTAAATTCGCTTCTATCATTATTAGGCAAAAAATGTACTGAATCTAATTTATGATTATCTTTCCACTGATCGCGCCAATTATAATTTTGAATATACATCTCGGCCAGCGTAATTGTTTCTCCATCTATCTCCACAGGATTTAACAAAGTCTGTTCTACCATAGAACGAGATTTAAAAAGTTCTGTTAAATTTGAACCGGTAAAAATATTACCACCACTTGAACCGACATCTAAACCAAACGAACTGGCTAATCCCAAAGCACTTCCAATTCCGCCACTCTTCTCATCCTCTAATGCAAAAGATAACACAGCTGTATAGGAAGGCTTTTTGGTTATGGAATAAGCTAAACCTAAAAGAGCCCCTAATAAAGTAATTGGAACAATTACTTTCCAATTAAAAAGTAAGTAAATAAACCACTCTTTACCTTTAAGCAATAATTCCTTCAAAGTAATTTCGTCATCATCCCTAATGTGATAATTTGTGTTCATATATAATAATTATTTAAAAGCCGTAACTATTAGTAAAGCCAAACTTGCAATCACGCTTCCTATGCTTACTACTTCACCTGTACTCATTTTTTTAACTTCTGGCTTCTCAGGCACAATAATTTGTGAACCTGGCGTTACATTGGGATACGATCTAATGAACAGGAAAGAATGAGAGACTGCAGCCTTACCATTAGGATAAATTATATACGCTTTCTTTTTCCAAGCTTTGCTATCTAGGCCTCCAACTGCATCTAAATAATAGTTAAAGCCTCTTCCTTTACTATACGGAATTTCAGATGTTAATAATACATTCCCTGCGACTTTAACTCCTTCATTAAATGTAGCTACTTCAATTTCGTCTCCTGGAAACAAAGTTACATTTGTACTACTGAAAGGGTCCTTCACAATTGATTTCCAATCTATTGGTATGATAGCATACTTAACCTCTTCTTTTAACTTTTTCTCTAATTTGTCTTGAATACTATCTTTAGAGCCTAAATTCAAATTAATACTTTCCACTTCTTCAATTTGCTTGGCTTGAATAGGTCTTTTAACTTTAACTCCGTTAATATTAGCTAAAGGTGTTAAGCCACCGGCTCTAGCTATAATGTCAGCTACTTTTGCATTTTTATTTGCAAGAACATATTTACCTGCATAAGGTATCGCACCTGTTATAGAAACCATCTCAGGTTTTTCATACACCGCCATCTTACGGATGTTAATCACATCAAATGGGCTTAATACAAAATTTTTAGCCTGCTCATTACTATTTGGAGTGATTTCTATATTGAATATCTCCGCTTTATTAGGATTACTATTATCAATATCTTCTGAAACAATCATTCTTGCTATTTCTACTCTTTTAGAAGCAGATCCACTTAGTCCGCCAGCTTGAATTAAAAGGTCATTTAAAGTTAGTCCCTGATAAAAATTATATACTCCAGGTTTTTTAATTTCACCATCGATTGTAATTTTAAAATCTTCAGCAAATTCAAGAACAGAGTATACTGTTACAATGTCTTCTCTATTTAAAACTATATCTGCATCGGTATCTCCTGACAAAGCACTTTCTAAATCTACATTAATTACCTCAGCAGTTAGATTTGCTGTTAATCGCAAGATTCTAGCTCTTTTATTGTATGCATCTTCTTTTAAACCATCTGCTTTTGCAACCAAATCAGAAATGCGCATTCCTTCAGTGAAAGAATAGGTATCTGGTCTAAAGACCGCTCCTTCAATGGTAATTCTATTTTCGAATCGATTTAGTATTTTATTTACTCTAAATAAATCACCCGACTGGGGAATATAGTTCCCGAAATCTGTGTTGGTGATATCTTGTACTTTAAATTCCTTGCTGGTTTTTTGTATAACATTTACTGACGCCGTATAAGCAGACTCACTAAAGCCGGAGGTAAAACTCAAAAGTGTAGCAAATGTCTCTCCTTTTTTCAATTCAAAGATCCCTGGACGTTTTACTTCTCCCTCGATAGTAACCCTTTTGGTATACGCTGGAATACGGATAACATCATTATCTTTCAAATTAACATTGGCAGACTGATCACCTTTTACTAAAAAATCATAAATATCAATATATTTGATGACTTGATTATTTCTAATTAACTCAATATTTCTATATGTTCCATTTTTTGAGGGCCCTCCTGCTAAGTGCAATGCATTGTAAACGGAAGCCAGAGAGGATACAGAGTAATTTCCTGGCTGCTTACCTCCAATAATCGTTACTTTGATAGTACGTATTTTACCTAAACTTACACTAACTTGAGATTGTCCTGAAGCAACTGTACTGTAGACATTAGCAATAGCATTTTTAATTTTTTGAGTAGCTGCCTCAATTGTCATTCCTGAAACATATAATTGTCCGACAGCGTCAATGGCTATTTTACCTTCGGCGCTAACATTAATCGTTGCATTATACAGTTGTACTCCATAAACGCTAACTTGCAGTTCGTCACCTGGTCCTAAGACATAATTTACAGGAGTCGCTAGCTGTAAATCTGGAGCGAAATTTAAAGTTGGATTATCGAAAAGTTCAGAACCAAAAATTAATGCATTTTCTGAGTCCTTAACTTTAACATTAGAAAAAGCGGGCTGTGTTCTAGCGCTATTATTTTCTGAGGGCGTTTCTTGTAATTTTGGAATAGTTGTGGAAGCATTATTCGAATTACTTGCTAATCTGTTCTTCAATTTCACAAATTCTGAAGCATTCAATCCCTTCGCCATCAAAGCTGTCTGCGCTTGATCAATCGTCATATTGTTACTAGCAAGTTGCGCTTGAACTTTGGCGATGTCTGCATTAGACAAATTATCCACATTTACGGTTCGCAAATCAGTTGACTGCAATACACTTTGAGCAAGCATATGTTGAGACAGCAATACAGATGCAAAAATCAACAGTGTAAAAATTATTTTCTTCATATAAATTTATTTCTAAATTTCAGTTATTGGAACGGCTTCGCCCTTGTAAGCCCCATTTAGTGAGACTAACAACGTATTTCTTTATACTATCCAAAAATTATTTGATTACAGATCATCTAACTTTCGATTTTCGGCAAATATAGTTAAAATGAAATCTTTAATAAAGCTTTAACAACTACAATAATGGTAAATTATCAAGCAGATAAGATATAGTACTACGAACTAAGCACATACGAGTAGTAATATCACTTAATTTAGTTAGAACATTTTAAAAGTTAATCCTTACAAATACCTTCTTTTCTTAACTCAACAATGATGGATTTTCCCTTTCTAACATGCCGTATACATTTTTGACATCTTGAGAAAATTCTTTTTGCAAAATCAAATGTGCTGTTTCGGTATAAATGAATATGGCATCTTTCATACCAATAAATGCAGTATACGTATCGGTACCAATAACCATATTTCTATTTTTGTCTATAGGATGACCAATACTAACTAAATAATCATAAACTGATTCAAAAGACCCCAAATCTGACCATAAGAACTTAGAAGAAACTACCTTTATTTTTTTACTTCTTTCCATTACTGCATAATCTACGCTTATCGATGGAATCTCCATTGAAGCATTAAAGTCTATGACTCCATCTACATTTTTATCCCAAGCAATTTTAGCCTTTTCATACACTTTAGGAGCATAAGTTTTTAATTCCTCCAAAAATATTGATGCTTTAAAACAGAACATACCACTATTCCACAAAAAGTTTCCTTTGGCAATAAAATCTGCTGCAGTAACTTGATTTGGTTTTTCTCTAAAAGAAATTACATCGTCTCCTTTTCTTTCGATATATCCATATCCTATTTCGGGTTTAGTTGGTATTATTCCAAAAGTAACAATGTAGCCATCAATTGCTTTGGTAATCGCTTCATCTATAGCTTCCTCATACGATTGCATATCTCCAATAATGTGATCAGAAGGAGTAACAATTAACACATCATCGGGATCAGAAGCAAAAGCAGCAAAAGCAATAGCTGCAGCCGTGTTTCTTGGAGTCGATTCAATGATATCGACATAGCTTGTATTACTTTTTTCTAGAATTGCTTTGCTGAGATGGCAATTATCAATATTTCCAACAACCATTATTTTGTCTGCAATATTACTATTGCGATCTACAGTCATTTCGAATAATGACTTACCATCAAATATCTCTAAATATTGTTTAGGTCTCGATTTTCTTGATAGTGGCCAAAGACGACTTCCTACACCTCCTGTAAGAATGACGTGTGAAATTGATTTTTTTTCCATTTTTTATTTTTTATAACGCTCCATCAGCTTGTTCCCCTAAAATACCTTTTACATCGTAAATTATGTTTAGCGGCTTTACAAATTGCTTCAAATCCATACTTTCGAATTCTTTGTGAGCCACGGCTAATACTACAGCGTCAAATTTAGCTGTAGGTACTTGCTCCATTGTCTTAATGTCGTACTCTTCTTTTACTGTGATTGGGTTTGCTAAAGGATCGAATACCTCAACTGCAATTCCGTAATCACTTAAAGCACTAATTACATTAACTACTTTAGTATTGCGAACATCAGGACAATTTTCTTTGAATGTAATTCCCATCATTAATATAGACGCCCCATTTATAGCAATGCCTTTTTTAATCATTAGCTTCACTATTTGCGATGCAATGTAAGACCCCATACTATCGTTTAATCTTCTACCCGCCAAAATTATTTCGGGATGATACCCTAACTCTTGTGCTTTCTGAGCCAAATAATAAGGATCTACACCAATACAGTGTCCACCAACAAGCCCGGGCTTAAAAGGTAGAAAATTCCATTTGGTAGATGCTGCTTTCAATACAGCGTGGGTATCGATATTCATTAAATTGAAAATCTTAGCCAACTCATTTACAAATGCAATATTAATGTCTCTCTGCGAATTTTCAATCACTTTTGCTGCTTCAGCCACACGAATTGTAGGAGCTAAGTGTGTTCCTGCAATAATAACGCTTTTGTATAGATCATCTACCAGCCTACCTGCTTCTGCAGTTGAGCCAGCAGTAACCTTTAATATTTTTTCAACCGTATGCTCTTTGTCTCCTGGATTTATCCTCTCCGGCGAATAGCCTACAAAAAAGTCTTTGTTAAATTTTAAACCCGATATTTTTTCTAAAACTGGAACACACTCCTCTTCTGTTACACCTGGATAGACTGTTGATTCATAAATCACCATGTCCCCTTTTTTCAAAACGCGCCCTACGGTTTCTGATGATTTATAAAGCGGTGTTAAATCAGGTCGGTTATTTTTATCAACAGGAGTAGGAACTGTTACAATGTAATAATTGCAATCCTGAATTTCCTCTAGATTTGACGAACAGTATAATCCCGTCGTATATTCTGTATTAGAATTTGGATTAGCTGTTAAAAGCACTTGACGTAATACACTTTCTTCCAGTTCAAATGTAGTGTCATTAGCCGTCTTTAACTCTTGAATCCTTTTTTGGTTTATATCAAATCCAACTACCGCATATTTCGTAGCAAACAACCTAGCCAAAGGCAAGCCCACATAACCTAAACCAATAACCGCTAATTTTATGTTTGAATTCATTTTTCTAATTGTATTTAATTTTTAAAACACAGCCCATACTTTCCAAAACTAACAAGTAATGGTTATTATTTATTTCCTGTACCGTTGCTTTTTGAGTAGCAAACGGCCCTGAGTCAACAGTTATTGTATCTCCAACTTTGATATTATCAACACTGACGTCAAATTTTTCTGGCGCATCCAGCCATTTCTTTATCACATGAATTTCATCATCCTTAACAATTGCTGGTTTTCCTAACCAAAATAAATAGCGCACCACTCCAGCAGATTGAAAGATTATATTACGGTCTTTATCATCTAGACGCACAAATACATATGAATTAAAAAGCGGCACTTCTACTTTTTTCTTTCGATCAGACCACTGCTTTATTTGAATAATAGTAGGGCAGTAACATTCGATCCCACTTTTAGACAATTGTTCAGCGACTTTTTTCTCCCATTTTGGTTTTGTATAAACAACATACCAGTTCATTCCTTTAATTTTATTTTTTGGCTCAAAAACTGTATTAAGATCCAATGGCTTGGTACTTAAATCCTATTTCGATTAATTCAGCGCTATTCAATATATTTCTACCATCAAAAACAAAAGCGGGTTTCTGCATGTTATCGTATATTTTCTGCCAATCGTACGTTTTAAATTCATCCCATTCTGTTAAAATAGCTATGGCATGTGCATCCTTACAAGCATCGTAAGATGAGGCAAACGATGATAAATACTTTTTATTTTGTTCTGCAGTTCTTGTTTCTAGATAATTGATATCATTCATCATTTTATCATACGATACCTTAGGGTCATAAACGGCTATTTCTGCTTGCTCATTTATTAAATCATCAGCTACATAAATAGCTGCGGATTCCCTAGTATCATTTGTATCTTTTTTAAATGCCCATCCTAAAAACGCAATTTTCTTTCCAGAAACTGTATTATACAATGTTTGTACAATATTACTAGAGAAACGCTTTTTTTGGTAATCATTCATAATAATTACTTGCTCCCAATAATCAGCTACTTCATTTAATCCATACGATTTAGCAATATATACTAAATTTAAAATATCTTTTTGAAAACAAGATCCACCAAAGCCAACAGACGCTTTTAGAAATTTAGAACCAATCCTACTATCCATTCCTATTGCTCTTGCTACTTCGTTTACATCAGCACCCGTTTTTTCACACAATTCAGACATTGCATTTATGGAAGAGATACGTTGTGCTAGAAATGCATTTGCCGTAAGTTTAGATAATTCAGATGACCACACATTTGTACTTAAGATTCTCTCTGGAGCAACCCAATTTGAATACACGCTCGTTAAAGCTGCAATTGCCTCTTGTCCTTCTGCTGACTCATCTCCTCCAATCAATATGCGATCTGGATTCAATAAATCTTCAATGGCAGTTCCCTCTGCTAAAAATTCAGGATTTGATAAAATTTGAAATTGAACACCATTCCCTGTGTTATCTAAAATACTTTTTATTGCTTCAGCTGTGCGGACAGGTAATGTTGATTTTTCAACCACTATTTTATCTTGCTTAGCAACTCGCGCTATTTGTCTCGCACAAAGTTCGATGTATTTCAAGTCGGCTGCCATTCCCTTTCCTTTACCGTAGGTTTTAGTAGGAGTATTTACAGATATAAATACAATTTGTGCGTCGTCGATCGCTTGGTCCACATCTGTTGAGAAAAACAAGTTACGTCCTCTAGCCTCTGCTACAATTTCAGCAAGCCCCGGTTCGTAGATTGGAATATTATTGACATCATCATCATTCCATGCTGCAATTCGTTCCTCATTTAAATCGACAACAGTAACTTGTATATGAGGACATTTTTGCGCAATAACTGCCATTGTAGGTCCGCCAACGTATCCTGCCCCAATGCAGCAAATCTTAGTAATTTTCATTTAATATGCTTTATAATTCTTTTGGAATAAGTGACCCTAATTCCTATTTTAAGTTTGCCCAGTACCATGCGACAGCCTCTTTTAAACCTTCTTGCAGCGAAAATTTAGGATCGTATCCTAGCAAATTCTTAGCTTTATCAATACTCGCTAATGAATGCGGTATATCACCCGCTCTATTAGGACCATATTCGATTGTTACTTTTTCAATCTCCGGATTGTATTCTGACAAATATTTTTTTAAATAAGTCATCAAATCATTTAACGTATTTCTATCTCCAAAAGCCGTGTTATAAACGGTATTTATTGCCTCTTTGCTAGTTGTATTCATCGCTAAATCATTCATTTGAATTACATTATCGATATAAGTAAAATCTCTTGAATAATTACCATCTCCATTTATTTTTGGAGATTCTAATTGCATTAGTTGCATCACAAATTTTGGAATAACAGCTGCATAAGCACCGTTAGGATCTTGTTTTCGACCAAAAACATTAAAATAGCGTAAACCTATTGTTTCTAAGCCATAGGTTTTACTGAAGATTTCAGCATACAGTTCATTTACATACTTCGTTATCGCATAAGGTGACAACGGTTTCCCAATAACATCTTCTACCTTGGGCAACCCTTGCGAATCACCGTATGTTGACGAACTAGCTGCATATATAAAGCGTTTGACATTTGCATCTCTCGCAGCAACTAACATATTCAAAAAACCAGAAACATTAACATCATTGCTTGTGATAGGATCATTAATGGATCTTGGGACTGACCCCAAAGCAGCCTGATGAAAAACATAATCAATCCCTGCTACTGCATTTGAACAATCATCAGCGTTTCTAATATCTCCATCAATTAATTTGAAAGTGGTGTACTCGAAACATTTCTCTAAATTGTGTCTGTGCCCGGTAGCGAAATTATCTAAACAAGTTACCGAGTGTCCCTTTTCTAGAAAATATTCACATAAATTTGACCCAATAAAACCTGCTCCTCCTGTAACTAATATATTTTTCTTAACTCCTTCTATCATTATTTTTTATTTAAAACTTCCTTTTGCTAGTTAATACTACCCACAAGCAAATGCCACTTACAATTGCAAAAAAGTAAGTATTAACTTCTTGGAAACAGTACACACCTTCTTAAAGCAGTCAAAATTAATCCTATAGATTTTGAACATTCTTTATTCAGAACAACTTTAAGCAAATTTATATGACAAATATAGCTTTTCATTCATCATATTGAAACATTCCTTATTTTTTTAAAACAACTAATTGTTTGCAAATGATTTTTCAAAAGGCACACGATGCAAAATACTACGCCCTAAGGTTACTTCATCTGCATATTCTAATTCATCCCCAACAGCAATTCCTCTAGCGATTGTAGACATCGTGACTCCTGAATTTACAATTTGTTTGTATATATAAAAATTAGTGGTATCACCTTCCATAGTAGAGCTCAAGGCAAAAATAACTTCAACTACATGACCATTTTTCACTTTTTCTACTAAGGTGGGAATTTTTAATTGACTTGGCCCTACCCCATCGATAGGCGAAATTTTTCCACCTAATACATGGTAAATACCTCTAAACTGTCCTGTGTTTTCAATCGCCAAGACATCACGGATATCCTCTACGACGCATACTACTTGATGATCTCTATTTCTATTAGCACAAATTTCGCAGATAGTGTTATCTGATATATTATGACAGTTTTCACAATATTTTATCTCTTCTCGCATTTGCAATAAAGCCTGAGACAAAAAACTTGTTTGCTCTTTGGGTTGTTTTAATAAATGTAATACCAGACGCAAAGCAGAACGCTTACCTATTCCTGGTAATTGAGCAATCTCATTTACTGCTTTCTCTATTAACTTTGATGAAAATTCCATAGCTGCAAATGTAACAAATACTTTACTTTTTATAATATTACTAGGTGTATTTACAAACAATAATTTAAATATTTTATTAGTCAAATTACCCACTCGGTAAAAAATTGTATTTTGGACGACAAAAAAAGCCAATGACTCCTTCTACTATACTGATTTTAATGATCACCTACTTTGGAATATTGTTTGCGATATCGCACTTCACTAGTAGTAAAGACAGCGGAAACGAAGCATTTTTCAAAGCCAACAAAAATTCAAAATGGTACTTGGTCGCTTTTGGTATGATAGGAACCGCATTATCCGGAGTAACCTTCATCTCTGTTCCTGGCGAAGTAGGCTCTCCTAATGGTGAACAGTTTAAATATTTTCAGTTTGTATTAGGGAACGCGATTGGCTTCATTATAATAGCAAAAGTACTTCTACCGTTATACTATCGCCTTAATTTAACCTCGATATATAGTTATATTGAAAGTCGACTAGGTATCTATTCCTATAAATCAGCAGCGAGTATTTTTTTACTAAGCAGAACTATAGGATCTGCATTCAGATTGTATCTTGTTGTAATTGTTTTACAGCGCTATGTGTTTGATTTTTACCAAATACCATTTGCAGCAACTGTCTTAATTTCGCTAGCCTTGATCTTTGCATATACCTATCGTGGTGGTTTAAAAACCATCATTATCACGGATACATTACAAACATTTTTTTTAGTAACTTCTGTTTTTATGACGATTTACTTTATCTGTGACAGTCTCAATTTAAATTTTATTCAAGCATTTGAAGCTGTTAAAGATAGTAACTATTCGAAAGTGTTTTTCTACGAAGATTTCCTTGGAAGTAGATTTCATGTTGTGAAACAAATATTAGGCGGTATATTTGTGACTATTGCAATGGTAGGGCTTGATCAAGATTTAATGCAAAAAAACTTGAGTTGCGCCACTATAAAGGAAGCTCAAAAAAATATGTACAGTTTTACTGCCATATTTGTATTCATTAATATATTCTTTTTGAGTGTAGGTGCATTACTTTATTTATTTGCCGATAAAAATGGAATTGAAGTTCCGTTAGATTTAGTTACTGGAAAACCTCGAACAGATTTACTTTTTCCAGAAATCGCTTTTAATCATTTAACGATTGTGCCTTCAATAATTTTCTTGCTAGGATTGACAGCGGCGACATTTGCCACAACCGACTCAGCCTTAACAGCTCTTACAACTTCTTTTTGCGTCGATTTTTTGAATATGGACAAAGTCGAAAATTTAAACAAGCCAAATGTAGTGCGCACAAGGCACTTTGTACATGTTGGCTTCTCGCTTCTCATGTTTTTTGTAATCTTATTTTTTAACTCAGTAAACGATAGTTCTGTAGTGGGAATGATTTTCAGGGTAGCATCCTATACCTACGGTCCCTTGTTAGGACTTTACAGTTTTGGATTGTTTATGAAATCCAAAACTGTTATAGATAAATTTGTCCCTATGATTTGTCTTTTATCTCCTGCATTAACCTACTTCATTAGCGAGAATTCTAAAACGCTATTCTTTGGCTATGTTTTTGACAATGAATTAATCCTCATTAATGGATTAATAACCTTTTTAGGTTTGTTATTAATCAGTAAACCGATCGCTAAAGTAACAGCGGTTTAATTTTTAGCCCTGATAGCAGTGTAAATCCTTTTACTTTTTTTCTTTAAAAAGTAAAAGATTGTAACGTATAGCAGGAATAGCTTCTAAATAAATTAATATCTATTAGTTGTTAAAAGTACTAATGTACACGCAACTTCTGATTTAATATTGTTTAATTCTAGTAATTGCATAAGCTCTGGATTTTCAGTTCCTGGATTAAATATTACCCGTTTTGGCTTAGCTTCTACAATATAATTATAATAATCTCTTTGACGAGCAGGATTTAGATATAAAGTAATGGTATCAATATTAGACAGCGGTATTGCTTTAGTTTTAATTTTAACTCCTGCTACTTCTCCTGCATTTTGACCAATGGCAAGCACAGAATGTCCTTTTTCAGTTAACATACTTATTGCTTTAAAAGCATATCTTTCTGGTTTTGTGGAAGCTCCAAGAACCAAAGTTTTTTTATTTTTCATCACGTACAATTTTTTGTAAAAGTACTAAAATAGTAGGGTTCATATCAATTAAAATTAATATCTTTCTTTTCTTGTAAAGCATTAACAAATGTTAAAAGCAAAGAATAACTTTTTCTTAATCTCAATTGAGGATTAGCAACCAAGCTAACCAACTAATTTCGCGCAAAAAACCATGGAACTTTTTATCTACTTATTCGCTGCCTTATTTTCTGTAATTAATCCCATTGGCACAGTACCTATTTTTGTGGGTTTGACCATGGATGATGATGAAAAAGAGCGTTCACGAATTTCACTATGGACGGCAATTAATGTGTTTCTTATTCTAATAATTTCATTCTTTTTTGGAGAATATGTCTTGACATTTTTTGGAATAAGTATTGAAGCACTTCGAATTGCGGGAGGTATTATTATTGCTACTTCTGGATTTTCTTTGCTTACTGGAAATTTTAAAAAGAAGAGAGGTGTAAATAAAAAAGTTGAAAACGACGCCCAACGCAGAAACGACATAGCACTAACACCGCTTGCAATACCCATGCTGGCTGGACCTGGATCCATATCTTTACTGATTGCTTTTTACCATGAACACAATAATCTTACCGATATTTTGGTTTCTGTATTTGCGATAGTAGCGGTTGCTGTAGCTATTTTTATAGTTCTTAGAAGTGCACATTATTTGGCTAAAATCTTAGGTGCATCAGGAATTGTAGCTATTTCAAGAATTGTGGGTTTCATTGTAATTGCGATAGGTGTACAATATATTATAAGTTCGATCATTACCATTGTTCAAGCTAATTTTATGTAACATTTATACTTCCTAAAAATATAAAATGCCCCAATAGCACTACAGCTGTTGGGGCATTTATAATTATAATCAA
>TARA_R110002033_G_scaffold63140_2_pt1 | contig 22429 bp, 15 predicted proteins | sample TARA_R110002033 | Tara Oceans TARA_R110002033 (sample SAMEA4397051) | marine metagenome | biome: Polar Biome; feature: [SRF] surface water layer (ENVO:00010504); material: water (ENVO:00002006), including particulate matter (ENVO:01000060) such as... | depth 5 m
ATGTATATGGTAAAAGTTCAAAATGAAAATAATCAAATGTTAACTACAAAGCTGGTTAAACAATAATTAGTAAGTTTTTATATATTTAAAAAAGAGTTTCTTTCATTAGAAGCTCTTTTTTGTTTTAAAACATCTATCATCTATAGATTGTAAATTAATTTAAACACTAACTTCAAAATGTATTTATTGTAACAGATAAGCTATTGAAACACTAAAGTTAATATATTTGTTACTGAACCTTTCAATAAATACAGTAGTAACATTCCAATTGAATCCATTAAACTACTAGAAAGTAAATTAAGAAAACTAACTAATCTAAAGCTTATGAGCACGAGTTTAAAACCTCAAAACAACCTAGTTCCAATAATTATTATTGCAGGACTGTTCTTTATTTTCGGTTTTGCAACCTGGATTAATGGTGCGTTAATTCCTTTTATGAAAACCATAAACGAACTTACAGATACACAATCTTATTTTGTAGCGTCTGCATCTTACATTTCTTTTGTAGTTATGGCATTACCAGCATCTTACATCTTAAATAAGATTGGTTACAGAAAAGGGATGTCTCTTGGTTTATTTATTATGGCAATTGGCGCATTAGTATTTATACCAGCTGCCGAAGCAAGAACATATTGGGTATTTTTAACAGGTATCTTTATTCAAGGTCTTGGGATGACCATTTTACAAACAGCTTCTAATCCATACATCACCATTTTAGGACCAATTGAAAGTGGTGCAAAACGTATTGCCATAATGGGAATTGCAAACAAAGTTGCTGGTGCTTTAGGCTCTGTAATTTTTGGAGCTATTCTCCTATCTGGTATTGATGATGTAAAAGAGCAAGTTGCTACAGCTTCAGAATCTGAAAAGGCTGTACTATTAGATACCATGGCAGATAGTGTTTTTATGCCTTATATTATTATGGCTTCCGTCTTAATAATCTTAGCAGTCTTAATTAGAAAAGCACCTTTACCTCATGTTGAACCTACTGAAGACGAAACATCGATAGAAAACAATTCCTCTAACAAAACCATATTTCAATTCCCTCATTTATGGCTAGGCGTAATTGCCTTGTTTGTATATGTTGGCGCAGAAGTTATAGCTGGTGATACTATTATCGCATACGGTATTTCACTTGGTTTTACAGGAGAAGAAGCCAAATACTTTACTACCTATACTCTAATGGCAATGGTAGCTACTTATGCATTAGGTGTCTTTTTAATCCCTAAATATGTTAAACAAAAAACAGCATTAATTGCTAGTGCTGTTTTAGGCATATTATTAAGTATACTTATCTTATCAACTTCAGGTTTTACATCTGTTTTATGTGTCGCTGCTTTAGGTATTTCTAATGCCTTAGTATGGCCTGCAATTTGGCCATTAACTTTAGATGGACTGGGTAAACATACCAAAACAGCTTCAGCATTATTAATTATGGCAATTTCGGGTGGTGCAATAATTCCGCCATTATATGGAAAAATTGTAGACATTACAAAACAGGAATTAATTGCATCTGGATTAACTGAAACCGATGCATTAGCGACTGCATCTACTGAAAGTTACTGGATCTTAATTCCATGTTATGCAATGATTTTATTCTTCGCAATTTGGGGACACAAAATGAGAAGCACCTCTAAATCATAAACTTCAATCTTTTTTAAATATGAAAACATACAATTGGGGAATTATTGGCTGTGGAAATGTAACAGAACTAAAAAGTGGACCAGCATATCAAAAAACAGAGGGTTTTAAGCTCGTAGCAGTAATGCGACGCAATATTGAAAAAGCTAAAGATTATGCTAAAAGACATGAAGTTTCAAAATTTTATGGTGATGCAGATGCTCTGATTAATGATTCTGAAATAGATGCTATTTATATAGCGACACCTCCAGATTCTCATGAGTATTACGCACTAAAAGTAGCTGAAGCTGGTAAAATTTGTTGCATAGAAAAACCAATGGCTCCATCTTACCAAGCTTGTTTAAATATAAATGCAGCATTTAAAGCTAAAAACTCACCCTTGTTTGTGGCTTATTATAGACGATCATTACCTCGGTTTAACAAAATTAAATCATGGATAGACGCTAATAAAATCGGCGAAATACGACATATCAATTGGTTACTTAGCAAACCTGCAAATGATATAGATTTATCTCAAACCTATAATTGGCGCACAGATGCAGACATTGCTCCTGCTGGTTATTTTGATGATTTAGCATCACATGGATTAGATTTGTTTGCTTATTTATTAGGTGATATTTCAAAAGCAAATGGTCTTGCTACTAACCAACAAGGATTATATTCTGCATTAGATGCTGTAACTGGCAACTGGATACATAAATCAGGAATTACAGGTTCTGGCACTTGGAATTTTGGCACAGAAAAACGAGAAGATTCCGTTCAAATTTACGGAAGCGAAGGAAAAATTAAATTTTCAATATTTGACGATCAACCCATCATTCTAGAAACAAATGATACTATTGAAAGTTTGGTTATAGCACATCCTGAAAATATTCAGTTACACCATGTTCAAAATATAAGAAAGCATTTATTAAATGAATCCTTACATCCTTCAACTGGAGAAACTGCTGCGCAAGCCGCTTGGGTTATGGATCAGATAACACAATCATAACCCAATAGTTATTGAACTTTTCGCGACTTAAGTATAATATCTATATACTTACTCAAAAAGAATTGATTTAATACCACAAATGTTGAAGTCAATTTACGACACGATTATTATGTATAGACACTAATATTGAACTTAATTCAGACAGATTAGAACAACTACCACTCAATTGTAATTTAAATCAAATTTTAGCCAATCTAGTTAAATACATATTTACTGGCTCTATTTTACGATAGCTTATATAAATATCATCAATATTTTCAAAGATGAAACTGAAAGATGAGCACTAAACAAAAAAGAAAAATTGTAAATTCAATTTTGACCTACAAAGTAAAGAAAAGGAAATACAAACATCTAACATAAGAGCAATAGACCAAGTATGTTAAATTCCATAGCATTTTAATCAAAAATGAAGCATGACTAAAAAATTTGAATAACAATAAGTCTAAAGATTAAAAATAAATTTTCTATATTTGTGCAATCGATTACAATACTCTTATTTTATGAATAAATACAATACAAGATATGCTTCTAACCCAGCATCTGTTAAAGCATTAAATACCCAAGAATTACGTGATGAGTTCTTAATTCAAAATGTAATAATAAAAGATGAATTGAAATGGACGTATTCTCATTATGATAGATACATGGTAGCAGGTATAAAACCTGTTGAAAAAGCTATTACCTTAGAAACAATAGACCCGTTAAAATCTAGCTTTTTTCTAGAAAGAAGAGAATTAGGAATCATTAATATAGGAGATTCTGGATTTGTTATCGTAGATGGAACCACTTATACTTTAGAACACAAAGAGGCATTGTACCTTGGTCAAGGTAACAAAGCTGTGACATTTTCTAGTAAATCAGCAGAAAAACCAGCTCAATTTTATTTAAATTCAACTCCTGCTCACAAAAAATTACCAAATAAAAAAATTGGAATTGATGATATAGAGGTTATTGAATTAGGTTCTCCTGAAACAGCTAATGCGAGAACATTAAGAAAATATATAGTTAACAGTGTAGTTGATGTTTGTCAGTTACAAATGGGAATGACGACTATTAAACCTGGAAGTAGCTGGAACACAATGCCTGCTCATGTGCATGACAGACGCATGGAAGTTTATTTCTATTTTGAAGTTCCAGAAAACCAAGCGGTTTGTCATTTTATGGGAGAACCACAAGAAACACGTCATATTTGGATGGCAAATGGTGAAGCAGTAATTTCACCACCTTGGTCTATTCATTCAGGTTCTGGGACATCTAGTTACTCATTTATTTGGGGAATGGCAGGAGAGAATTTGGATTATGGTGATATGGATGTTTGTAAAATAAATGAATTAAGATAACAGTAAAATAATGTCAATAAATTTATTTGATTTAACAGGAAAAGTAGCATTAGTTACTGGAGCAACTCACGGCTTAGGTATGGCGATGGCTAAAGGCCTCGGTCATGCTGGAGCAACTATAGTAATAAATGGCGCCTCTTCTAAAGGTAAATTAGACGAAGCTGTTTCTGAATATAAATCTGAAGGATTGAAAGCTTTTGGTTATTTATTTGATGTTACTAACGAAGCACAAGTTATTGAAAACATCACTAAAATCGAAAATGAAGTTGGTGCCATTGATATTCTATTTAACAATGCAGGAATAATAAAAAGGACACCACTTGAAAATATGGAAGTGTCCGATTTTGAACAGGTTCTAAAAGTCGATTTAGTAAGCCCATTTATCATGTCAAAACATGTTATAAAAGGCATGATTAGTAGACGAGAAGGTAAGATTATAAATATATGTTCTATGATGAGCGAATTAGGTAGAAACACTGTTGGTGCATACGCAGCTGCAAAAGGAGGTTTAAAAATGCTTACCAAGAATATGGCAACAGAGTGGTCTAAACATAACGTACAAGTTAATGGTATTGGACCTGGTTATTTTGCAACAACACAAACAGAACCTATTCGTGTAGATGGTCATCCATTTAACGACTTTATTATAAACAGAACACCAGCTGCACGTTGGGGAAATCCTGAAGATTTGCAAGGTGCCGCAATATTTTTAGCATCAAAAGCAAGCGATTTTGTTAGCGGACAAGTTGTTTATGTGGATGGCGGAATTTTGGCTACCATAGGAAAACCTGCTAACGAAGATTAATTACGCAACACTAACTAAACCAATCCAATGAGCACAAATTTTATACACGATAATTTTCTGCTAGAAAATAAATATGCTGAAGAGTTATATCATAACTACTCAAAAAATCAGCCTATAATAGATTATCATAACCATTTATCGCCTCAAGAAATTTTGGACGATACAGTGTATAATAATTTAACAAAAGTGTGGATAAATGGCGACCATTACAAATGGCGCGCTATGCGGACTTTAGGTATAAGCGAAAAGTTTATTACAGGTGATGCAACAGACAAAGAAAAGTTTATACAATGGGCAAAGACAGTCCCTTACACTATGCGCAACCCCTTGTATCACTGGACGCATTTAGAGTTGTCGCGTTACTTTAATGTAACAGATTTATTAAACGAACAGTCTGCAGAAAGAATATACGAATCTACATCTGAAAAATTAAGTACTCAAGACTATAGTTGCCGAAATTTATTAAGAAAAGTTAATGCAGAATTGCTGTGTACTACCGAAGATCCTATTGACACATTGGTACATCATCAGCAACTAGAAAAAAGCGATTTTGAAGTAAAAGTAAGCACTGCTTTTAGACCCGATAAAGCCATTCTAATTGCCAACTATGGTTACAATAATTACATAAATAGTTTAGGAAAAGCAGCGGACATAAACATTGAATCGTATCAAGATTTAAAAGATGCTTTAAAAAGTAGAATTGAATACTTTCATGATAATGGTTGTAGACTTTGCGATCATGGCTTAAACCAAATTTCGTTTGTTACATATACTGAAAGAGACGTTGAAATTATTTTCAAAAAGAAAAGAAAAGGCGATTCACTTTCAAAAGAAGAAACGCTAAAATTTGAAACAGCAATCCTTTTGTTCTTATCTGAAACTTATCATGAATTTGGTTGGGTACAACAATTTCATTTAGGTGCTTTACGTAATAATAACAAACGTATGCATTCAATTTTAGGTCCAGATACTGGTTGGGATTCTATTGGCGATTATTCGCAGGCCGAAAAACTTTCAGCATTTTTAAACCAATTAGATAGCAAGGATAAGTTAACCAAAACTATAATATATAACCTTAATCCAGCCGATAATGAAGTGATGGCAACCATGATTGGAAACTTCAATGATGGTAGTGTAAGAGGTAAAATACAGTTTGGCTCAGGTTGGTGGTTTTTAGACCAAAAAGATGGTATGACCAAACAGTTAAACGCCTTATCAAATATGGGTTTAATTAGCTGTTTTATAGGTATGCTTACGGACTCTCGTAGTTTTTTATCTTTCCCAAGACATGAATATTTTAGAAGAATATTATGTAATCTTTTAGGGGATGAAATACAGAGAGGAGAATTACCAAAAGAAGAAATGGAATGGATTGGTAAAATGGTAGCAGATATTAGTTATAATAATGCTAAACAATATTTTAGTTTCATAAAATAAAATTATAACTAATGCGATTTAAAATAATTCTCTTAGCAATACTTTTTATAAGTCTTGCATCTTGCAAAAAAACAGAGGGGCCTAAGGTTCTGTATCTAGGTCATACTTTGCCTCAAACGCATCCAGTACACAAGGGAATGTTAGAGTTTCAAAAGGCATTAGAGAAAAAATCTAACGGGACATTAAAGGTTAAAATATTTCCTGATGGTCAGTTAGGGTCAGAAAGAGAATTATTAGAATTATTGCAAATAGGAAGTGTTGCCGCAACAAAAGTAAGTGCAGCCACTCTATCTAATTTTGTTCCTGAATACAATATTCTAGGAATACCATATTTGTTTAGAAATAAGGCACACCAATTTAATGTTTTAGAAGGCCCAATTGGCAAATCCATTTTAGAGAAAGGTTCTAAATTTTGGCTTCGAGGATTATGTTACTATGATGCTGGAAGTAGAAGTTTCTATACCAGTAAAAAAGCGATAAGAACACCAGAAGATTTAAAAGGTCTTAAAATTAGGGTTCAGAATAATCAAATGGCTATAAATATGGTAAATTCTATGGGTGGGGATGCAACACCTTTATCATATGGGGAATTATATACAGCCATTCAGCAAGGTGTTGTAGATGGAGCAGAAAATAACCCACCATCATTTGTGTCATCAAATCATTATGAAATTAGCAAGTATTATACTCTAGATGAGCATTCTTCTGTACCAGATGTTCTTTTGATAGGTACTAAATATTGGGAAAAATTATCGAAAGAAGAAAAGGCTTGGGTACAGGAAGCAGCAAACGAATCCGCCCAAGCGCAAAAAGCTTTTTGGAGAGCGTCTGTTGAGGAATCAATGAAAGTTGTAAAAGATTGGGGTGTGGAAATTATAATTCCTGAGAAATCACTATTCGCAGAAAAATCAAAATCTGTAGTTGAAGAATTTGTGAAAAAATATCCGGAGATGTCAAAAATTGTAAATGAAATTAAAAATAATTAAAATGAAAAAATTTGAGTTTATTTTTAATAAAATTAATAAAGTCCTTGAATGGATTTTGATTGTCATTTTTGCACTATTAGTTTTAGATGTTCTATTTCAAGTATTTTCAAGGTATATTTTAAGTAGATCATTTACCTGGACTGAAGAATTCGCAAGGTTTTCTTTAATATGGATGACCATTTTGGGCGCTGCATATCTTAATGCTAAAAAAGAACACTTATCAATGGACTTTTTATATCAAAAACTTTCAATGGCAAATAAAAGAAAAACTTCAATACTTATAGAAGTATTTATATTTCTTTTTGCTCTAATAGTGATGGTTATTGGTGGATTAAATTTGGTTTATACGACATTACATTTAGAACAATTATCAGGTACTTTAAGAATACCGCTTGGGTATGTATATGCTATTATGCCATTTAGTGGTTTTCTAATTATGTGCTTTTCAATTTATCACATATCAGGTATTTATTCTAATAAAAACATTAGTTAGTTATGAGTATAGAAATTATTAGTATAATCGTTTTGTTTGTTAGTTTCTTTACGCTTTTGTTATTGAAAGTTCCTGTAGCGTACAGCATCGGAATCTCAACAACTTTAAGCTTATTATTAAATATTGACAAAATGCCTGGTTTAACAACAATTGCTCAACGCATGACTACAGGTATTGATAGTTTTGCGCTATTAGCGATACCCTTTTTTGTGTTAGCAGGTGAGATTATGAAACAAGGCGGTATTGCAAATCGACTTATCAATTTTGCGAAATCTTTAGTAGCAAGTCTTCCTGGAGGGTTAGCTTATGTAAATGTATTGGCATCCATGCTTTTTGGAGCCATTTCTGGCTCAGCGGTTGCTGCTGCTTCGGCTATTGGTTCAATTATGACCGATAGAATGGAAGAAGAAGGATATCCTAGAGCGTTAAGTGCGTCAGTAAATATTACATCTTCAACAACAGGTTTATTAATTCCACCAAGTAATATCTTAATAGTATATGCATTAGCCAGTGGAGGAAGTGCTTCTGTAGCTGCACTATTTATTGCTGGATATCTACCAGGAATATTATTAGGTTTTGCTATTATGGGATACATAGCGTTCATTACTATTAGTAAAGGTTATGCAAGAGGAAAATCTTCAACAATTTTGGAAGTTTGGACCTATTTTAGAAAAGCATTTTTCAGTCTATCATTACTCGTAATTGTTGTAGGAGGCATCGTAGCAGGAATTTTTACTGCAACAGAAGCTTCTGTAATTGCTGTATTATATGCAGCAATATTGTCATTAATTTATGGTGACATGAAAATAAAGGACATGCCTAAAGTATTGTTGTCTAGTGCAAAAACAACTGCTGTTGTGATGTTCTTAATCTGTACTTCTATGGCCATGTCTTGGTTATTCTCATTTGAAGGAATTCCAGAAATGATAAGTACATTCTTATTAGAGTCATTAAATAACAAATTTGCCATCTTTTTAGCTATTAATATTATTCTCCTAATAGTAGGTACGTTTATGGATATGACACCAGCAGTATTAATATTTACACCAATATTTTTACCAGTAGTAACTACTTTAGGAATGGACCCCGTACATTTTGGGATAGTAATTGTTCTAAATTTATGTATAGGAATTTGTACACCTCCTGTAGGTACTCTACTATTTGTAGGTAGTGGAGTCGCCAAAGTTTCAGTCACAAAAGTTATTAGGTCTTTGTTACCATTTTTAGCAATTATGGTAGCTGTATTAATGCTAATATCATTTATACCAGAAATATCATTGTTTTTGCCAAGACTTTTTGGCTTGTAATTATAAAATAATATGACAGAATTAAAAAATAAGAAGCCAGTTTTAAATAGGTTGAGTTTAGGACTTAAAAAAAAGCCTCCAATTAAAATAGTTCAGTTTGGAGAAGGGAATTTTTTGAGAGCATTCGTAGAATATACCATTCAGCAATTAAATAAGTCTGTTGATTTTAATGCAGGTATTGCTGTTGTGCAACCTATTGACAGAGGTATGGTAGACATGCTAAACGAGCAAGAAGGATTATATACACTGTTTTTAAAAGGAATTCAAAAAAGTAAAGAAATTCAGCAAAAAGAATTAATTACCAACATTGTTAAAGGTATAAACCCTTATAAAGATTTTCAGGAATATTTAGATTTAGCAAAAGAAGAAGAACTACAATTTATCATTTCTAATACAACTGAAGCAGGAATAAGTTATATAAAAAGTGATAAAATGGATATGCAACCACCAAGTTCATTTCCTGCAAAATTAACGTTGTTATTACACGAACGATTTAAACACTTTAAAGGTGCTTCAGACAAAGGATTAACGATTATTCCATGTGAATTAATTAATCATAATGCAGAAACTTTAAAAGAAATCATACTAAAATACGCTTTATTATGGAAGTTAGATAGCACATTTGTTAATTGGTTAAATTTAGCGTGTTCATTTCATAGCACATTGGTTGACAGAATTGTACCAGGTTATCCGAAAGATGATATTGAAGCTTATAATACACAATTAGAGTATAAAGATAATTTGATTGTTGCAGCCGAAGTGTTTTTACTTTGGGTTATTGAAGGTGGTGAAGATTTAAAGAGAAAGTTACCATTCCACAAAACTGATTTAGACGTAAAAATAGTAGATAACATGCAACCTTATCGTACTAGAAAAGTACGAATATTAAATGGAGCACATACTTCAATGGTTCCATTTTCTTTACTTTACGGAAATGAAACAGTTAAAGAAACAGTTGATAATGTTTTTACAGGTGAATTTGTAAACAAAGCTATTTTTGAAGAGATTAATGACACACTTCCCATGGAAAAAGCAGAATTAGACAGTTTTGCTGAAGCAGTTTTAGATCGATTTAGAAATCCATTTATCAAACATAAATTAGCTGATATTGCTTTAAATTCAATTTCAAAATTTAAGGTACGTGTATTACCAAGTTTACTAGAATATGAAGCTAAAAATGGAAAGCTACCTACAAATTTAACTTTTGCCTTTGCTTGTTTAATACGATTTTATAAAGGTGATTGGCAGGGAGAAATTTTACCAATAAATGATAATGAAGGTATAATTAATTACTTTAAAAATATTTGGAAAAACAAGGATTATAACTTAATTACTAATTGTGTTTTATCTAATAAAGAATATTGGGAAGAAGACTTAACCAAGGTTAAAAATTTATCCTCTGCTTTAGCCTTTGCTTTAGCAGAAATAGATTCAATTGGAATAAAAGACGGTTACAATAATTTTCGCAAAAAGTATTAATACAATTTTTTAAATACTAATTACTTATTAGAATGCAGAAAAAATTAATAAAAGTTCACCCTTCAGATAATGTGGCAGTTGCTTTAGTAAATCTAAAAGCTGGTGAAACTATTGCTTTTGAAACTCAACAGATAACTGTAATTTCAGATGTTAAAGCCAAGCACAAAATTGCATTACTAGATTTTAATTCTGGTGATAAAATTATGATGTATGGTGTGTTAGTAGGTAAAGCAAATTCTCCAATTAGAAAAGGTGACGTGTTAACAATTAATAATGTAAAACACGAAAGCGCAAAGGTGACTAAAAAAACAAACACAATAGGTTGGTCTGCACCCAATGTAGAAAAATGGAAAGGTAAAACTTTTATGGGCTATCACAGGGAAGATGGACAAGTTGGTACGGCAAATACATGGCTATTCTTTCCTTTAGTATTTTGTGAAAACAGAAATATTGAATTACTAAAAGATATTTTTGAAAAAGAACTACTAACTCAAAAAGCGAGTAATCACCGAAAATTATTGCGCTCTTTAGTTAATGAAAGACAAACCAAGATAGAGTCTAAAGTAGAAGAAACTACTAACGTTTTTGAAAATATAGATGTAAAGTTTATAACACATCCTGGAGGTTGTGGTGGTATACGTCAAGACTCTGAAAGTTTAGCTAAGCTTTTAGCTGGTTATGTAAAAAACCCAAATGTTGCCGGAGCCACAGTATTGAGTCTAGGATGTCAAAATCTTCAAATAGATATTTTTAATAAAGCTTTAAAAGCTATAAGTCCAGAAAATAAAAAACCAATCTTGATTTATGAACAACAGCAAATGGGAACTGTAGATGAGATGCTTTCTGCCATTATTAAAAACTCATTTGAAGCTATTAAAAATGCAAATAACATAGAACGTAAACCAGCACCTTTGTCCAAATTGAAAGTAGGTTTAGAATGCGGTGGATCTGATGGCTTTTCTGGTATTTCGGCAAATCCAACTTTAGGATATACGTCTGACATGATAGTGGCTTTAGGCGGAACAGCGATTTTAGCAGAATTTCCAGAATTATGTGGTGTAGAACAAGAATTAGTTAACCGGTGCGAAACAGAAGTTTCGGCAAAACGATTTTTAGAATTAATGCAAGCTTTTGAAAAATCCGTAGTAGATGCTGGTTCTGGTTTTGATATGAATCCTTCACCCGGAAACATAAAAGATGGTTTAATTACAGATGCAATGAAATCTGCAGGAGCCGCAAAAAAAGGAGGGACATCTCCTATTGTAGATGTTTTAGATTACGGAGAATATGTAACAAAACAAGGATTAAATTTATTGTGCACACCAGGAAATGACGTAGAAAGCACAACTGCAATGGTCGGCTCTGGCGCAAATATTGTATTATTTACTACAGGTTTAGGGACACCAACAGGTAACCCAATTACACCAGTAATAAAAGTATCGTCAAACACGGAGTTAGCTATAAAAATGAGTGACATTATTGATGTAGACACAGGCGATGTAATTAAAGGAGAAAAATCTATTGAAGAAATGGCAGAAACAATGCTTGATTATATTATTGAGGTTGCAAGCGGAACTATTAAATCAAAAGCTAGTCTATTAAATCAAGATGATTTTATACCTTGGAAACGTGGTGTTTCACTTTAATCTTCGAAAACTGAACTAATCAGTTTTTAAATTTTCTTTAAGAGAAGATTTTCTAATAATCAATTCTGGTTGCAGAACGATTTGTTGTGGTTTTGTAGTTAAATCTTTAGCGTCAACTTCGTCTAAAAATACTTTAGCAGATTTTTTTCCCATTTCTCTCGGAGATTGATCTACTGATGTTATTGATAACTCCATAAATTTGGTAAAAGGCTCGTTACTAAAACCGACAACACTTATATCTTCAGGTATTTTTAAACCTTGTTCCTTAATTTCTTGTATAGCACCAAGAGCAGTAAAATCACTGGAAGAAAATATAGCATCAGGAGGTGTTTTCATATTTAATAACAATTTTGTTACCCTTCTACCTTCATCGACTTTACTAAAGGTTTCAATAACTAAATCCTCATCGAACTCTAGTCCAAAGTCTAGTATCGCTTGCTTATAACCTAAATAACGATTTTTAAATATTTCTAATGAACGATCATTAGATAAATGTGCAATACGCTTACAACCTTGTTCTATTAAATGTTTTGTAGCTTGATAAGACCCATTAAAATCATCTATGGTTATAGAACTTACACCAGGCAAGTCTTTTTTACGGTCAAAGAATATGAGCGGAACTCTTTTCTGAGACAACTTGTTAAACACATTATTTTTAGTTTTTGAATTTGATATTGACATTAAAATACCATCCACTTGAGCATTTAACAAAGAAATAATATTTCCTGTCTCTAAGATTTCTTGGTCGTGTGTTTGGCAAACTATAACATGATAACCTTTTGGATATAACTCTTCTTCAATACCACGAATTACAGATGCAAAAAAGTTACTATCCATACGAGGAACAATAACACCTACGTTAAAACTTTTACCACTTTTAAGAGCTCTAGCAAGCGTATTTTGCTCATAATTCATCTCTACTGCAGTTTCTTGAATTAACTCACGCGTTTTTATACTTATTTTAGGATTGTTATTTAAAGCTCTTGAAACTGTTGCTGCAGTTAAGTTTAATTTTTTTGCAATATCATATATAGTCGTCTTTTTTTTCATTGAAAATATTTGTAAAAAGTAAACCGGTAAAATTACCGATTTTTTTTATAATTAGCCTTTATTTTCAATTGTAAATTTATTGATTTCAACTAATAACTATTACCGCATTTAACTAATAATTGATTGGCATATACTTCGATATTCGAGTAATTTATATTTAAGGTATTTAAATGTGAGTCTTTGGTATTACAATCTAGTTTTAATTTTCTTTCCCATTTATTTGGTATACCGTCATTATCAGTATCCTTCATTACTTTCTTAATCTTTAAAATTGGCCATCCACCAACGTCTTCTTGCGAATCAATAATGCCATTCTTATAAGTAGCATCGCCATTCTTTACGGTTTTTATAATTCTGGCGTCCACAGAATCTCTATTAATACTTAATCCAGCATGTTTTAAGACCTTTGTTAGTGCTTCTTCTGCATTAGACGTTTTAATATTGTAATCAATACTAACAGCTTCATTTAGTTTAGTAAGTTCTGGGTTTTCACATTGAACACCACCGTCCCAATTGTTAGCAGTTACGCGTTCATCACCAAACACAAAATTTCCATTTACATAAAAATCTCCGTATGGTTTTGATGGACTTACAATTCTATTCACTTTTGATGATGTGGTTGCTGGTCCTGGTTTAAAATAATTATTAACTAAATTGTAAGTACCATTTTCACCACCATAAATACTATTTTCTCCCCAATTATAAATCACATTATTTCGGAAATCTACAAATTCATTTTGAGAATTTTCTGTTGTTTTAGAACCACTAAATCTAGGATTCCTACTATTATTACTTACTAGTAAATTGTGATGAAATGACGCCTTTACTCCTCCCCAAATACCACCATATCCGTGTGCTCCCTTCTCATGAACTGACCTATTTAACGCTTCAGAAATAATACACCATTGAAGCGTAAAATTCTTATTATTATAAAAAGAAGCATTTTCATCAGTAGCCCAACTAATAGAGCAGTGATCTATGATTACATTTTCAGTATTTCTGCAACCTAATGCATCACCTTCAATGTTATTTATGTCACCCATTCTAAACCTAATATATCTTAAAATAACATTATTTGCTTTGATAGATACTGGGTAACCTTTAATTGTAATTCCATCAGCTGGAGCTGTATGACCAAGAATACTAACATCTCCTCTATTAATATCTAATTTTGATTTTAGTTCTATAGTCCCAGAAATTTCGAAAATTATTATTCTAGCTCCTTTTTTTAGTATCCCTTTTCTTAAACTTCCTTCACCATCGTCATTTAAATTAGTAACCTTATATATAAAACCACCTCGCCCACCTTTAGCGTACTTTCCAAAACCTTCTGCTGTGGGAAAAGCTAATTCTTGTCCAAAACTTAAACCACTAAATAATATAAAAACTAGTACTGTTAGTTTTTTTCTGAGAATCATATTTTTTTGTTTTAATTGTAAGAAGAATAAAAATGAAAAAAGGAGAAATGTTTCTTCAAACATACCTCCTTTTAAAGACTAACTTAATCTATTAATCTATTACTGCCTCCAACGCGGATCACCAACTTGGTTGTCTATAAGTGTTTGTGTTGTAAGAGTAAAGTCACCTTCTGTTGGGTTTGTAAACCCTGGATCTAAAGTTGTATAACTTGTTGTATTATCAAATCTTAATACACTAGAGTCGAACATTGTTGGTGCATTAAAATAATTATTGTTATTAAAGTCAATAAACTCATCTGTTCTAGTTTGATCAGAAAAACCTTCTGAATCTGTATCCGCTATTAGTGTATTTTGAACTATAATATCATTAGTTTGAAATCTAATATATAATATCCTCTTGCTTGAAGAGTTAGAACATGCATATAACGTACAACTATCTAAAGTTACATTACAAACTAACCCAGTTTGAGTTGAAGTACCAGCATCATCAATTCTAAAGAAGTCACGTCCAGGCGCGCAATTATTAAATGTACTTGTATTAAAATTCACATTTAATACATCTGAATTTCTAAAGTCAAAGAAATCACCTCCACTTGTTAATACATTAGTAACTACACAATTTTCAACTGTAACTAATTGAACAATTGCATCAGTCTCATTTCCTGCAATAAAAGATCTATTATAATCGTGAATATTGCAACCGCTCACTAATAATGAATCATATGCACCAGCTGCACTATACCTAACAACATCAGTTAATTCCGAAGCAATATCACCCGTTAAATCCAAGTCAATTAGACTAACATCTGTAGCTCCTGTAACAATAGAAAAACTAACTTTCAATAGTGGCTTATCAAAACTTAACAGTCCTCTAATAGTCAATGGCTTATCTATTACTATTGTACCTATTTGATCCGTATAATCACCTTGTTCTAGGACTAAAACATCTCCTGGTAGAGCATCTGCTACCATTTGAAATATATCATCAGTTGGAGTAACTAAAACACCATCGCCAATATCTATACCCGTTGTAAACATTTGAACACCTCTTATATTAGTATCATTTAATAACTGGGCGGTATAATCTGTTTCACCTATTAACCCTGAAATTGTTGCAATTCCGTCAGCAATTTCTTGTGCTGATAACGCATAGCTAATATCACCAGGCGTAACCAATATTTCGGTTACAGCACTATTTGCAACCCATCTTAATGTCGCTGCGGTAGCTAATATATCACCGGGCTCTATAGTTAGAAAAAGTTGCTCTGTTAAAGTTGTTTCTGTTGTTGTTGCATAAGTTGAATCCTCTAACCCTCTAGAACTTAAAGCCTGTACTCTTATATAATATACTGTCTCTCCTATTAATTGAATTTGTACAGGTAATTCATTTGACGAAACATTAACCGACTCTACAATTGATGAAAAATCTACATCTTCACTAACTTCTACTAAATAGTTTTCTACGTTGTCATCCTTAGTCCAATTAAGTTCTACAATAGTTTGATTTCTAATAATTGACGTTAAGCCTACAGGAGCAAACTCTCTAGAAATATCAAGTTCATCTATTAATTCGTCATTCTTATCACATCCAGAAAATGTTAGTAATAAAACCATAACTATTAATATGGATTTAAAATTGTGCTTTGTTTTCATAATAATTTATTTCTTATTAATTATTTTCTAATAGCCATAATCGTTGACTAACTTACCATTACTTCCATCAATAAACACTTGCCATATTGGCCAAAACTGTCTATCATCTGGATTCACTCCAGGTTTGAAAAGAGAATTTATCATTTCATCTTCTAGTGTTACCCAACTAAAAGCAGAATATTCAGCTCCTGGATCTATGTTTTCATTTCTGTTTAATCCATAAATATCTATACTCTCATCATCATCTTCATATTTGTAATACAATGTTGATGGCACATCACTATATTCACCTGTACGATTCTTTAGATTAAACATCTTTACTTTGGCTTCTTCTAAATTAGAGCCTAATAAATTCCAACGGATAAGATTTTGTTTACGTATCATTTCACCCGTAAATTCAAATAAGTATTCATCAACAATAGCATCAAACATTTCTTGCGAACTTGATAAGCCATCAACATAAGAATCAACTTTTTCTGCATGTAAATTAGAAGGAAATGCTCTTCTTCTTATTTCCTTTAAATATTCAGCAGCAGCTCCAGCTCCTTGCAATTCATTTGCAGCTTCTGCAGCAATTAAAAGAACCTCAGCATAACGCATGTAAATTTTATTGACACCATCATCATTTGATGAAGTTACATAACGATTCATCCACTCATATCTATATTTCCCAAAATACCACGTATTTAAGTTTACGAGTTCTTGTTTTGCTGTTCCATCAATTGGATTTCCCCATTGGTATGGAACACAACTAACATCTCTACGACTATCTTGTTCATCAAAATCATAAAAAACGGTAGGTAATGGACCTGCAATACCACCTCTGGCCTGACCTGTATGCTGATCAACACCCCTATGTCTTACAGCGAATGAAAACAAAACTCTTCCTCGACCATCTGAAAAAGGTATTTCCCATAAAGATTCACCTCCAGCTGTTATAACTTCTTCATTATATTTTTTCCAAAAACTTTCAAATGATGGTTCTAAATGAGCACTACCACTCTCAATTACATCTGTAGCCTCATCTAAAGCCAGTGCATACATACTTTCTACTGAAAGTTCTGAGTCATTGCTTCGTCTCACGCCATCCGGATATTGTTGAAAACCACTAGCAACCATTGCTAAACGTGCTCTTAAACTTTTTACAAAAGTTTTATTTATGCGTTCTACGGAATTAGTAGCTGCAGTCTCATTTGGCCATGCTACTAATGTAGACGCCTCTCCTAAATCTGCAATAATTTGCTTATAAATAATATCTCTACTAGACTTTTCTAAATATATAGTTTCTGAATTTATTGGTTCAAAACGCGCAGGAACATCTCCCCAAGCTTTCATTAAATCAGCATAATAAATTGCTCTCAATGTTAAAGCCTCGCCTAACAATTGACCTAATTCCGTATTTGGCTGAGGACTGCCAAAATTCCTTAATCCTCTAATACATATATTTGCTCGTTCGATTCCTTTATACATCATTGCCCAAGCATTATTTGTAGAATTCATTTGAGAATTATTAGGCTTGGCATCATATATCATTAATTCTCCTTGAGAACTACCAGCATCATCTGAGCTATAGTTCCATTCAATATCAGTATTAAATCCATAAAATGGAATAAAACGCCCTCTGTAAGAATTAGTTTGCCCAAAAGGCTCCATAATTCCATCTACAGCTCCTCTTGCTAAACCAGGTGTAGAGAATATTATTGACTCATCTAATGAAGACTGAGCTGGTGCGTCTAAAAAGTCCTCATCAAACTCTTGGCAAGAATTTAAAATTCCAGCTAGTAAAATTCCTGAAATAATTATTATTTTTTTCATCTTTTAAAAAATGTTTAAATTAAAAATTTAGGTTTAATCCAAATACGACTTGTCTACTTCTTGGATATGGAGAATAATCCACACCAGGAGTTAATGGAGTATTTCTTCTAGTTGAAACCTCTGGGTCCAATCCTGAATAATTAGTAATAACAAAAACATTATTAGCCGTTACATATAGCCTTAGTTTAGAAATACTTAAACCAGATAATGCAGAATCAGGAAGTGTATAACCTAACGTTAATGTGTTTAATCTTAAGAAAGAACCATCTTCTACAGCCCAATCACTAAACACACGGTTTTGCATGTAAGGCGACCACATAGATGTATTTGCGTTAAGCGCCTCTAACTGAGAAGGGTCTGTAACTAACTGTCCTGTTGACGGATCTAAATTTGTCCATCTATTTCCGTCAGCCATTAATGTTGTTAAATTTCTATACTGACCATTTTGATTGGCTGTATTAAATTCTATTTTATTAGCATTGTATATATCATTACCTACACTCCAGTTAAAAGCTGCGGAAAGATCAAAACCATAAACACGCGCATTTAAAACCATACCACCTGTATGGGTTGGGTTTGCATTACCAATAATTGAATTATCATTTACATCTACAATACCATCACCATCAATATCTTTTAATTTCATTGAGCCTGGTATTACGTTACCTATAACTGCACTATTGTCAGCTACACCATTCTTTAACGTATAAACACCAGATGTTGCATCATAATCAAAATCTGACACTTCATATCTTCCGTCACTTTGATAACCATACATTAAGCCAATTGATTGACCAACTTGTACAAAATAATCATTTCCAATTTGAGTGGAAGCCCAATTAGTGTTTGTCCCAAAATCCTCTAGCTCACCAAGCGAATTAATACGGTTTTTATTAACTCCAATATTAAATGAAACATTTAAACCAACGTTTTTCTTTTCTATTGCATTTATATTTAACGAAGCTTCAAAACCGGTATTTTGAATCTCACCTATATTTCTATATTGACTATCATATCCAGTTCCTGGTGTCGGAAATCTAATTAACAAATCTTCAGTTACATTCTTATACATTTCAAAAGAACCACTTACTTTCCCACCTAATATTCCAAAATCTAATCCAAGGTTTTGTGACACTGTAGTTTCCCATTTTAAATCAGGATTAGCTAAATACCTCGAGGCCGACCAATAATTATCAATTCCATTTAAATAAGAAGTATTTGATGATTCAAAATTTTGAACGGTTTGACCTGCAGGAATATTATTATTACCTGCCTGCCCATAACTAACTCTCAGTTTAAGTAAATCTAACCAATTAGTATCACTAAAAAATTCTTCTTCAGAAATTTTCCATGCAGCAGCAGCAGATGGAAAATATCCCCATTGATTGTCACCTAAAAACTTACTAGAACCATCAACACGATATGTTGCAGTAAACAAATAACGGTTTTTAAAATCGTAATTTAAACGCCCAAAAAATGACAGTAATTTATCATCAGGACTATAAAAATTATTAACAGATAAAGGTGTACCCTGTGTTGTTAAATTTATTGTAGTTTGAAAAGCAAAATCTTCAGGAAATCCCTGAATTTCACTTGTGACTCTATTATCTTTTGAAACTATCATTTCTTGACCTAATAATAATTTTAGACCATGATCCTCACCCATATGTTTTACAAAATCATAATTTAGTGTATTAGAATTTCTAAAGCTTTCCCTTTTTCTATCTCTAATAATTAAAGCTGGCATTCCTTGATTTTCAGCAGATGGTCTATTGTTAGCATAATAAGTTGATCTTCCATAGTACCTATAGTCCAAATCATTTCTTTTATTTAAACCTACATCACTTCTAAATTTTAGATTATCAATAATTTTCCAAGAAAAACTACCTAACATATTAAAATTCTCAGCCAATTGTCTTCTTTGATTATCTGCAACCGCCACAAAAGGATTTACTAAATAACCAGAAACCGCCTCGTCTGTATTAGTTGTTGTTAAACCAGGCAGTGGTATTGGAGAATAACCTACACTATGCCTAAGACGCGCATCAGCAGAAGAAACTTCATTTTGTTCATTAGCCCCACCACCATTAACTTCGGTGTCAGCATAACGCATTGTAAATGACAAATCTATTTTCTCACTAGCTTTACTCTTAAGCGCTAACGACAAGTTATTTCTTTTAAAGTCTGAACCTATCATAATAGCTTTTTCATCGTAAAGCGCGTAATTAAAGTTATAACTAATTTTTTCAGAACCGCCTCTTATGGCTAAATCACGGCTATTTACTTCTCCGGTTCTACCATATATTTGCTTCTGCCAATCATTACCCTGCATACCAACGTATTGATCATAGTCTTGATACAATCCAAAATACTGCTCATAGCTTTGTGGCTCATCGTCAAGTAATGCATATTCGTATTGCCATTTAACATAATCTTCTGGACTAAGCACATCTATTGTTTTTGCTATCTGCTTTACACCATAAAACATATTATAATTAACCGAAATTTTTCCTGACTTCCCACTCTTCGTTGTAATAATTACAACACCATTTGCACCTCTAGAACCATAGATAGCAGTAGACGAAGCATCTTTTAGAATACTAATATTTTCGATATCTGTTGGCGAAATATCACTTAGACTATTAATAGGAAAACCATCAACAATTATTAAAGGAGAACTATCCTGGGTTAGAGATCCAGCACCTCGTACCCTAATTTGTATCTCAGAATCAGGAGAACCTTCTGCTGAAAGGACCTGAACACCAGCTAAACGGCCTGTCAATGTTTCAGCTACACTTGATATCCCTTGCTCTTTTAAGTCACTACCTCCTATAGAAACAACAGAGCCTGTTAAGTCAGATTTTTTTGATGTTCCATAACCAATAACAACAACTTCATCCAAAAACTCTAAACTAGGCTCAAGGACAATATTAATTATTTTTTTACCAGAAACTTTCACCTCTTGAGTGGTATACCCAATATACGAAAACACCAAAATAGCATCAGGATCATTAACACTTAATGAATAATTACCATCAAAATCAGTAGAAGTTCCTTTTGAAGTTCCTTTAAGCAATACACTTGCTCCTGGCACAGGCCCTAAATCTTCGGCAGTTACTGTCCCAATAACCGTAAGGTCTTGAGAATATAGAAAAGAACTGCCAAAAACAAATAATGCGAATAGCATCAACGATGAAGATTTTACAGTATAAAATCTTTTTGCCTTCTTTCCACTAGAATAGAAAAACAAAAAATCAGTTAGATTGTTAAACATGAAATTATTGTATTTAGTTTATAAATTAATTTTTATGTAATCGATTGCACAAATTTATTGTTAATTTTCAAATACACAAATTTTTGTTAACATTTTTTTAGAATAATAATAATTCCTTGAAAAATTAAGTTTTTCTCAATTTTAGGTTCTCAATCATAATTTTATGACAATTGCTAGAAAATAATTAATTTTTACATACTTTTGTAATCGATTACATTATCTGTAAATAACATTCAATATTATATGAAAAGTATTATAACATGTTTTATCGTTTTATTCAACGCTAATTTAGCATTTAGTCAAACTTATTACACAACAACCCCTCAAGGCTACGGACAAGGCGCTACGGGTGGCGGTAACGTCGCTCCCGTAACAGTAAATACTTATACTGATTTTAAGGCTAAAATTAAATTGCAGACTCCACAAGTAATATTAGTCTCTGGTACAATTACAATTGCAGCAGGACAAAATATTAGTGAGGTCGTTACAAATAAAACAATTATTGGTCTACCAAATGCTAGACTAGTAAACAATACACAAACACAATCGGGTTCAGGTATTTTAAATTTAAAAAATGGCTCTAATAATGTTATTATAAGGAATTTAATTTTTGAAGGCCCTGGAGCATATGACGTTGACGGTAGAGATAATCTTACTGCGGACGGTTGCACAAACCTTTGGGTTGATCATTGTGAGTTTCAAGATGGAGTTGATGGCAATTTCGATATTAAAGGAAATTCAGATAATGTAACCGTATCTTGGTGTAAATTTACCTATCTAAAACCAGCAGTTCCAGGTGGACCTGGAGGATCAAACGACCATAGATTTTCAAATTTGGTTGGGTCAAGTGACTCTCAATCTCCAGCAGATGGACATTACAGTATTACTTTTCAAAACTGCTATTGGGCAGAAGGTTGCAGAGAAAGAATGCCTAGAGCTAGAAATGCTGAATTACATATAATAAACTGTTATTACAATACAGATGTCTCAAGCTCGCGCGCATTAGGGTTGAGTGGTGGAATTAACACACTTTCTTGTTATGTTGAAAATTCAGATTTTGCAAATATTGGCACGGTATATCAAGGCTATGGAGG
>TARA_R110002033_G_scaffold10034_4_pt1 | contig 22408 bp, 43 predicted proteins | sample TARA_R110002033 | Tara Oceans TARA_R110002033 (sample SAMEA4397051) | marine metagenome | biome: Polar Biome; feature: [SRF] surface water layer (ENVO:00010504); material: water (ENVO:00002006), including particulate matter (ENVO:01000060) such as... | depth 5 m
GTCTCTGCAAGTAAGTCCAATGTCTAGTTTTACTGATTGAAAACCATCTTCATCTGTGTTAATTACATAGAAAAGTTCCTGTGTTATTTTTGGAATTCCATTATCATCTAACATGCTTTCTATTGTAGGGTATTCTGGATTTATTGGTCTATTCATATCTTCTTCAGTGCATAAACTATTGTTATGCTCTATGTCTTCTAACATAGTTTGATACGCTATTTCTTTTATTTTTCCCATTATTATTCCTCCTCATCTAAGTCGTTTTCATATATAAAATCTGCCCAGTCTTTACACTGACTACATAAAGCTACAATCTCATCATCCTCTCCTACTGGCTCACTAGCTGGACCACTAGTGCAACAGCTAGATAGTAATTCACCTCTGTCTTCATCTGACATTTTAGACCCACTCATTGTCATGCTCATTATACTCTAAATCATTTGTCATGCTATCTCTAGCGTGGTCTTGGTTCTTCTCTGCCTGAGCATCATACTCAGCAGTTCTATCATCCACCATATCATTGTATGCATTGTTTTGTAGTTCAATTTCTTTATTTTTTGTTATTGGTTTCCTTAATCTTCTAATAGATGATATTCTATTATGCCACATAAATTCAAATCCTAACTCTTCTAGTTCATCAATCTTTCTTCCTATTTCTTCTTGTATCTCAAACGCTTTATCTGATTTACTCATTTTTCCTCCTTGTTAATTATAGCCATTACATCTAACTCTCTGAATATAAAAAATTCTTCATTATCAAACAAGAACTTAGTTGCTACGTGATTTTGAAACATAACATAATCTCCTATAGATACGTGTTTTGCTTTTTTTCCTACAGCTACTACAACGCCTCTTGTTTGCATTTCTCTATGTTGTGATGCTATAAGAATTCCACTATCTGTAGTTTCTTTTATTGCATCTGGTTTTAATACTACTCTATCACCTATTGGTGTTATTTTAAGTTCTTTCATTTTTTTTCCTTTTCTTGTTCTGTTCGTAACGAATTTAAAGCATCCATCATTTCTTGCATTTCGTGTAAATCCAATACATCGTCATTTGTAACTTTTACAGGCTTAATTCCTGCAATAGATTTTATTCTTGCTGGTATTACTTTTGTGTCATTACAGTAATTACAACATCTACCTTTACTTAACGGTTCTGCATTCTGACCTTTTGTCCACACTGCCTTACCATTTTTATAAAGAACATCCAGAGCATCATAACAAATAACACAAAATTGCTTTGCTTTACCTACAATTTTTTCGTTCCACTCCCCATATCCCTCTTGTTCTTTATGAAATGTAATTTCTTTGCTCATTTTTTCTTCTCCATTAGTATGTCTATATGTTTACTCTCTAGACCCATTGACTCTAACATGTTAACCTCGTTTAAACGTAGTTTCTGAGATTCCCATGTGTTTAGTTTATCTATTAATGATATTGCTAATTCTTTACGACCTCTAACAATATCTTGGGTTTCATCTGTCATGCAATCTATGTCTGCGTCACTTACTAGCTCATCATCAAGCCAGTCTTTCATCTGCTGTATTATTAATTTTTCATCCATTTACGCCTCCTTGTAGTTAATATCTGTCATCTTTATAGGTTGTATTATAAAATCCTCTATGGGAAGTTCGTCCTCTTTATCTCTTTGACTATTCCAATCCTTAATCCATTTTTTAGGATTATTTGTTGTGCAAAGATATTCATCTTCATAGACTTTAATATCAGGACATTTCTTTAAATACACATTAAATAATTTTTCATCCATATTACGCCTCCTTGTTTTGTTGTTTAAGATTTTCTACAAGAGCATCTATTATATGCTCGCTTAAAAAAGCTGTTGCCTCTTGTAAATCACTAATAGTTTTTTGATTAGCACCACGTGTTTTTAACGTATTTATAATATCATTTAACATAAGTAAAGATTCTTTTCTTCTTTTCATATTACGCCTCCTTGTTTTGTTCTGCTAGCTATTGCTAGCTCTAGTTAGTTTAGTTATTATGTTATCAACTTGTCAAGACTTTTTTTTCCATGACATATTTTGGGGGAACAAATACTTCTTGTTCAAGTTCCCAATACGCCTGGAAGTTAGCCACGTTTAAACGACCTTGATATACTACTGGCGACTTATCTTTGTTCACACTTGCAAACCTATTTGCAAACCAGAAAGCTCTCTTCTTATCTAAAGTCCAGCTAAATCCATGCTCGTGGTCTCCCAGAGTTCCTCTATAGACAACAATTTCTTCATTGTCCATCACCAGCTTTTCAAACTCTGCATACTCTGACTCATTCATTGAATAGCTCGCCATATCATAATGATAATCCAGTATCTGTTGTGCTACCTTATCTGTCATCAAAGGATGAACATTATCAATGTCTTGATAGCTCTGTTTAAACGCTGTCCAAAATATATCTTCGCTTATCTTGTTCTGAGCTATGTCCTCAAACAGAAGAACTATACCCTCTGTGCTGTCATATTTATCTAGTATTTCTTGCATATCTAACTCCTTGTTAAGTGTTGATTACGACTGATAATAATGAATCCTAATACCAATGTCAACATGTTTAAAAAGCCACCCTCATTAGCTTGTTATTGACATCGTTTAAACGACTTGTAAAAAAGCCCCAAAGTTTTATCCCTGGGGCTGTTGCACATTACAAGGAAAATATTTTATAATTAGTGTTTATATTAAACGTTTTTCTAATGACTTTAATCCCTACCATAGTAACTAGCATAGCTAGAGAAATCCAGCAAAAGAAAATCAACCAGCCCTCAATCATAACGTGACCATCATTTGTGATATATCTATAGTTATGGTTGCCTAGCATAAGCGTTATAATTACGCATAGTGCCTGGGTGTTTAAAAATATTAGTATTGATGCTGTGTTTATCTGCGTTAAAAGATTGTTCCACTTTATGTTATTTTTATAGATGATTCTGTAAAAAAAACTATCTAAAGATTTAACTATTTTTATTGGGTTCATATTTAACTCCTTTGTTATTTTATTCTAAGACTAAGAGAGCGTTTAAACGCCCTCCTAGTTTCGCTCTTACAAGCTCATCAGTTAGAATAGCTCAGCCTCGTTTCCAAGATGTCTTTTTAATGCATTGTTAACATCTCTTTTTATCTTATCATTAAAGAAGAAGTTTTCAAAGCCTTTTGTATCTATTTTTGCTTTTATCTTTTTTAAAGTGCTGTAGTCTCTAAAAAACAAATCAGCTGTATCCATTAATTTAATTGTGTCAGATACAACATCAGACATACCATCAAACTCACCACCATTAGCATAAAAACCAATAACATAGTAACCATACATTTCTTTTTTGAAACCATGCTTTTTGTCGTAAGTCCAATGATAATCTCTCATCTGGTCATTCTCTTCAACTAAGTGAAATCCAGCTGTTAATTCTCTTTCGTAATATGGTATTGACTCTATTCCGTTTGGCTCTCCAGAGCTATCATACGTTAAGTCTGAACTATATGTAAATTGAGAAGAATTAGCCCAAGGATGTTTACCTGGTATAGCCACGTAGCCATTACCCCATCCTCTGTCACTGCTCATCTCCTTAACCATCCAGTAATACGTAGTTCTATCTGCTTTTGTTACTTTGTTCCATTTATCTTTCATAACGCCTCCTTGTTTGTGTTGTTTAAACGTACTAGAGTGTTGCCTTTGTCATATATCTCTAGTGACATCTTTTTAATCCTACCTCGTCTTCTATCGTCAGTTATAAAAACAAACCATCTATTGACTTCTTTAGTTTGCCAAGCATCTGCAATAGCGTTGTTAATATCTTTATCAGACAAAGCACCATCTATCTCAATTTCATACTCACAATGCCATGCTCTATGTTCTCTTACTTTCATTTTGCCTCCTTGTTTGTGCTGTTTAAACGCTTTCATCTTTTTTCATGCATTGTTGATTGTAGTCAAATCTGTCTAGCTTGCTTACAACATGCTGAACCATTGAATCAAAATCACGTGTTTTGTGTCCTGAATATTGACCACCACACTCAAACCACTCACCAAAAAAGTCATCTGTTTTGTGAACAATTTTATCAATAGCTTTTTGTTCATCCTGCTCTTTGATTTTGATAGGTAATACCCATTTCTGCATTAGTTTTTTAGCATTATCATTATAGTAATTATCTCCTAGTGCTGTAGAGGTAAAGGAATCCGTATTATCATCTAAAACGCTAAAATCAACATCTTTCCATACGCTTAAATCAATATTAATATGTAAACATAAATCATCATCATATATATCTCTAATAGGTCCATTTTTAACTTTAAGACTTCTAAGTACTTTGTAGTCATCATCGCTATAACCTTGTGCTATAAATAGATGTTTTGGGCACTCTTTATAGTAATTACCAAATTGTCTTTGCTCTGCAAACCATGTATAATGTACGCTACCATAAACATGTGCATTTACTTCTCCTGGTACATTGCTATAACCTAAATCCCCAAGCTCTAAATAGCTTGTGTTGTTAGCTAGGTCAAATAAAAAGCCTGCTAAAAAATCATTTTGTTTTTCATTTAGTTTGTATTTTGTAGTCCAGTTATGTTTCATAATTCACTCCTTGTTAAGTGTTAATGTGTATGACATTATTAATTACTATTGCCAATGTCAAGTTATTTTATTGACCTCGTTTAAACAGCCTCTTTCATTTCTTTTATTTGCTTATCTATTGCGTCAATCGTAATCTCTGCTTGCGTGTTTTCAGTTTCTAGAATAGTATATTCTTCTCTCTCTTCGTCATAATATCTACCATCATAGCCTTTAAACTCTTTTTCCATTATTCTGTCGTTGCAGTCTATTGTGACCTGGCAACTTTTTTTAATACTCATTACTATTTTTTTCCAATCCATATTACGCCTCCTTGTTTAAGCAACATTTTTTGTATTTTAATCCACTACCACAATTACATTTTTCATTTCTACCTTGTTGCTTTTTAGGTAATAGTAATTGTCTTATCTCTTGACTTAATTTATTCATTTCATTTTTAGTATATTTCATTAAGCCTCTACTTCTTTTAATAGTGGTTCAATATCAAAATCAAATCTAACAAATCTTCTGTCATACTTACTCGCTTTAGTTTCAACAGCTACTACAATCTCATCTTCATATAAAAGAATTTCTTTTATGTCCTTAGTCTTAAACATGTGCGTATTATATGACATTGGATTAGTATTCATTAGCTCTATAAATTTAGGTTCGTACCCCCTGCCAATCTGATATTTTTCTAAGTCGTATTTTTCGTAGCTATCCTCATCAAAATATATATCTATTCCTTTACTCTCTAAGTAATTTATTAATTTAATATTCATAATTAAGCCTCCTTGTTTAGTGCGTTTAAACGCTCTGTTTTTGTATTTCTTTTAAGTATTGCCATACTTCGTGAAATCCTGTTATATATTGCATTTCATATATATAAAATGTTCTAGTTCCAAAAGATAAAGATTTTGATATTTTAGGCGTAGCTCCTAGTTTTTTATCATCCATATGATGTATAAACCAACCATAATGTTTATCATTTTCAAAGCAATACAACATAGCTTTTTTTACATTTGGGTATTTACTTAAAAAGTTTTCAATTCGCATGTTTATTCTTTTCATATTACGCCTCCTTGTTTGCGTTAATTATAAGAACCTATAAATAAAAAATCCATATTGTCAATAAAAAAATAAAAATATTTTCATAGCTGTGAAAAAGTTTCCATAGTATAAAAAACGTCTTTTGTCAAGCTCTTTTTTTTCACTGGCTCAAAACTGCTTAACTTTGGCTAATCTATTCCTCACAGGATGCCCCAGGATACCCCTAGAACGCATTAAAAAAGTTTTTTAGTGTGAATATATGACTATCTGAATCTATAGAGGGGGGAACGTTTTAATATCTAGATAAAAAACCTACATAAATAATCGGCTGTTTAAACGCTCTCTAGTTATCCACATCTTATACACATAAAAGTTATCCACATCTTATACACAATTTGTGGATAAGTCTACACGCCGTTTAAACGCTCTCTAAAAATAGGTAAAAAAAAAGGGCTATTTCTAGCCCTCTTTTTCTGTTCTGGTTTTTACTTACCAGGTCTTTTTGCTAAACTCCTCCACCTCTTCTGGCGTAACCCATCCAGCTAGAGTGTCTATAGCCTCCGTGTTTTGAAAGTCCTTGACAATGCTCAAGCTGGTGTTTTTACCTCCACCTATTACGTAGCTTTTATTTGCGTCAATCTTGACCAGCTCCGTTGGTGTTTGGATGTATGCCTCGCCCTTAATCTGCCTGACTTTACACGTTAAGTTGAACGTTTGGAATAAGCCGTTTAAACGCTCTCTCGTTGTCGGTGTATTCCATCCAGCTAAGGTGAACCATAGCCCCTTGCCAATAAAGTTGAAATTTGCTATCTCGTTGCCGTGTAGATATAGCGTGCTTTCATTCACTGGGCTTGTCTTGTCCTGGTATGCTAGATGCCCCACCTTGACGGATGTATTCCCCAGTGTTATTGGTCTTCTGTTCAAAAATGCCTCTGCTGTTTTCTTTGTTATTTCATTTTTTCTCATTGTTACGCCTCCTGTGCTGTTTGTAATTCGTCTTCTAAATCCCAGAGCTTTTGTAAGTCTGGGCTAATTCCAGCCTCTACTTCTAAAGGCTCGCCTATTGCTAAACTGCCATTTATGCAGGTGCTTACAGCCTCATTTATTTTTAGCTGTAAATCCTTAATATTTGGCTTTATAATTCCTCTTCTGATGTAGTCTAATCTCATTATCTTGCCTCCCTGCGTAAAGCTTTCGCCCTGTTTAAACGCTGTTGGTTTTTCTTATCTTTTTTGCTGTTTTTTATCACTCTCTGCTGAGTGTCTTTTTGCCTAAATCCAGCCACTTGTTCTGAGCTTAGACCCTGGTAATCTCTTAATCTAAAATGCATAGTTATTACTCCTTGTATTGTTAATATCCTAAGACTAGGAGGCGTTTAAACAGCCTCCCAGTTTCGCTGTTCTCAGCTCATCAGTTAGGCAACTCTTCGCTAATTAACCCTATAAGGTCATTTAAGTTATCTATTTTTCCGTGAGTCTTTACCAGGTCGGATGTAAGAGCAAAAAACGTTCTTATTCCTACCTTGTGAGAACCCCATTTTTTTGATAGCTGGACATGATAGTCACCAACGCCACAGCATAGGCATTTAATAGACCCAGTCTCATTAAGCATCTGCTCTATTCTCATTCTGTTGGTATTAAATCCGTGGTCGCAGTCATTTTCTGTACCAGAGCATACAACCTTAAGATTTCTGTTATGGTCACGGCGTAAGCCAGTCAAATCCACTGAGGCAGTAGGAAATTTTCCTATCTTCTTCTGGATGCTGTTTAAACGCTTAGCTAATTCCTTACCTGCAAACGTAGCCGTTAGCATGCCATCCAAGCCAATAGCTCTAGCCATCTTGTCAAACGCTCCACCCTTTTTATGACCAGATTTATTGTCATCAATAGCATGAATTAGCTCATGTGCTAGCGTTGCCAGAACCTCTGTCGTGTTTGATTTTCCAGTAGTTGCTATATTCATCTGGATTATATTAACGTTTTCTTTACCTGTAAACGCAGTTGGATAACATTGACCCAGTGTAGTGTTTGCTCTGCTGTGTTTGCTGGTCTTAATTGGTGCAACGTTTATACGTAACTTTTTCGGAACTTTATACCCTAGAGGGCTAAAGATTTCGTCAGCCATTATTTGCGTTGCTTGTTCTAACCACTGGACAATTTTTACATCCTGGTTAATAACTTTGTACTTTCTTACTTTACTTGTTTTGCTCATTTTTAAACTCCTTGTTTTTGTTTATTGAACTATTGAATATAATCAATCTTTTGCATTCTGTCAAGGGGGCGTTTAAACCCCCTCAACATTTGCTGTTTTACCTTAATAAAGTTCGTGCTCCATCCATCCATAATTAAAGTCTTCGTATTTGATGGTTATAGAGTGAAAAGTATTGTTAATATAACTGATATTTACATACCCTCCAGCATCTAAAAGCGTTCTATTTCCGTCACTATCTACAGCTACAAAATAAGAATATTCACCCTGTGTGATTTCTTTGATTTTGTCACCCTCTTCAAAGCTGTTAACTTTAGCTAATAGTTTGAAAACGTTTGTTATTTCTTGTTCTCCACTGGCTGTGAATCTGTTGCGACCCTCTCCAGACGTCCACATCCATCCATCTACCTGCTGAATACCTAGATTTATCAACGCTTTCCTAAGTTGATTTTTCCTAACTTTTTCGTATCTGTTTACTTGTGTATTATCCATGTTATTAAACTCCTTGTATTGTGTTTCGTTTTTGTTCGTTATTATCATAAAACAATTTACCACGTTTAAACAGAAGAGCAAACAGAAAAATCCAGACCCCCCATAAAATCTACCATATATAAGACGTTTAAACAGGCTGTAATTGGTTCTGGGATGGTTCTAGGAATAGATACTATATATAATTATTCATGCGTGTGAACGGGCTGTAATATAACATTATACGTAAGCTTGTCAAGTGCTGATGCTCTCCGTCGGTGACAGGCTGACAAGGTGCTAGCCAGGATTGGTAAAAGCATAGATATAAAAAATAATGCTTGACATTGTCAGATAGCTGTAAGTCTAGCAATATCAAGGCTAATTTGGAATCTCAACCTACTTTTAGGAATCGTAACTAGAAAAAGACCGGGGGGCGTATTGAAAAAAAAGAAGTCCACACAAAGTTGTGCTATTTTTTTAGGTTGTGTTGGTTCTGGAAGTGTTGATATTGTTGAAGATAGAGAAACTGATAACATACTAACTATACTAGCTAGTAGGTTTGTAGAGTTATCCTAACCTAAGTTAAGCAAAAAAACGCCTGAAGTCAAGTACAAAGATGTCTAAGGTCTAAAAAATATTTTATAATTATTCCTTGACTTTTTCCAATCTATGGCATTAAGCTCTATTATGTTTAAAGGACCTAACGGAGCAGGTAAAGGAGATAGACCTAGACCTACATCCATATCTAAGAAAGAATATGACAAACGTTGGGATAAAATTTTTAAAAAAAAGGAATCACATGGCAAGACAAAAAAAGACAAAACCGACTAATAAAGAAATAGTGTATAACATTGCCCTCTTAAGGAAAGAAATGTTCCAACTAATAGAAAGAGTAATGTTAAATGAATCAGTCATTAATAAATATATAGAAATGAAGAAAGATACCAAAAAATTTAATAAATATTTACAAGATGAAATACAAAAGGGAGCAGATGAAAACACTAAAGCTACCACAAAATAAGACCTTAGAGTTATCTATTAACGGTCACGATTACGATATTCGCTTTATATCTGGAGCTAAGGCTGACTTTGGTTCAGATGAGGGAGAGATATTAGGAGCAATCTCTATGCGTAGCTGTGACATTATTTTAGAGCATGATATGAAAGATAGTAAGATATTAGAAGTATTGTGTCATGAAGTAATGCATGCGATAACCTATGGTACGAGTTTAGAAATGACAGAAACACAAGTCCAAGTAGTTGCCAATAACCTATATCAATTAGGTTTTGGTGACTATCTATGGAAAAAAGCAGGAGGGAAGTATGATTCCAAACTACGACGCAATAATAAAAAAAGCTAAATCGCTATGCGACAATAAGAATACAGATTATGCACAAACACAAGAACCTTTTTCTAATTTTGAAATGGTAGAAGCTCTTAAGATATGTGATACATCAACTGGCATTCTTGTTCGTATCTCTGATAAAATAGCTAGAATATCTAATCTATTGAAGAGAAATGGAAGTAGAGCAATAGAAGAAGAAAAAGTAGAAGACACTATGTTAGATTTAATAAATTATAGCGTAATACTATTGAGTTACTATGCATATGAACAAGAATATAAAATGTATACTGACTCAGAAAACGGAGATAAAAATGATAAATCCAGGTAAAATATTAGAGCATAACACAAAAAAGGCAAAAGTAAACTTACATTGTCTTACAGATGTACACGTTGGAAGTAAAGTATTTGATAGAGAGCTATTTTTAAAAGCAATAAAGACTATTAAAGACGACCCAAACGCTCTTTGGTTTGGAAATGGTGACATGTTGGAGTTTATTCCACCTAATTACCACATACCTGAAGGCGACCAGTTGTTTGATAACAACGAACAGTACTCACAATTCGTAAAAATGGTAAGACCTATTATGGATAAGTGTGTATTTATGCGTGGAGGTAATCATGATACGCTTCGTTCTGTACGTTTAGCAGGAATTGATATAATTCGTGTGCTATGTGACGACCTTGAAGTGCCTTATTTCCCATTTCCAGGCTATGCAGTGATAAATTATAAGCATAATCGCTTTACATTTGCTAGTGGACATGGAAAAAGTGGGGCAAAAAACGGAGATATGGAGCTTATTAAGCTTAGAAACATATTTCCAGACGCTGATATGTATTATTTGGGGCATAATCACCAACTTTATGCAAAACCAGTAGATTCGTTTGAAATTATGCAAGATAGTGAAGAAGTCAAGCGACAATGGTTTGTACGTGGAGGCTCATTTATAGGATATGCTGAATATGCACGCTATGCTATGTTTGAACCACAAACAAAAGGATGGGTAGAGATAAGATTAAGCGATAAAGACCCAGAATACATTGTTCACCGTAAATGAAGCAAAGAACTATAAAAGGTAAGGAGCACATTGTATACGACAGTATCAACGAGCTCAGGCAGGCTATGCCATTACAAGCCGTACAAGATGATTGGAGAAATGCTCCTATAAGTTCATGGACCTTAACAGATGATGGGCAGGTTTGTGAGGTGTTAGAACGTGGAACTATCAACAACCAACGATATGTACGCACAGCGATTGGTATGTTTAACTGTGCTCCTTCCGTAAAAATGGAGGGTGAGATGCGAGAGAGTATATATGCGTTTAGTGGGAAAAACAGCAATACAGTGTTTAAAGAACGTGTGAACCCTTCTAAGCAAGAATTTTTGTTCGCAAGATATATAGCAAAAGGCGAAGGCATTACGGAGGCGTTTAAACGTGCTTATCCTAGGTCTAAGTCTGATACGTATATTAAAGAACAAAGTAGTATGTTATTAAAAACAGAAAGGATTAAAACGTTGATTGATAAAGAAATAGAGAAAATATTAGATGAAACAGAGATTACTCCTAAATATCTACTGTTAAAGACAAAAGAAATCGTGGATAACTTAGAAGCAAGAGATAGTGACAAAATATCTTCTCTTAAGATGTTAATGGAAATATCTGGATTACTAGGAAAGAAAGAACAAAAAACAGAATCAATACAGTTGTTTAAAGGATTTAGTCCTAAGCAGCTAGAAATACTAGAGGGAAATGATGTCAAAGAAATTGCAAGCCAACAAAGAGAAGTACCTAGATTGCCAGATGTGCGAGAGAAAAGTCAAGATTCAGAGGTCGCCGATAAAGTATAGCGACTTTCTAATGAATACTATGATGGGAGTACCAATGGAAAAATATATCACTGTTGATTGCCCATGTCTTTGTATGTATGACGATGAATTGGATTTAATTGGATTTAGTAGGGAGTTTATAGAAAATAATGGAAAAGCTTAATATATCTGAAAAAGAGGTGCTACTTCATAAAGCATCTAAAGACTTAATACTGTTTGGTAAGTTATTTCTACCAAATGATTTTTTACATAAATCAGCTTCACCTCCTTTTCATTACGACCTTGGTAAAAAATTAATTAGTACAAAACCTGGGGCACGTACTTGTAACGTGCTACCCAGAGGTTTTGGAAAATCTGTATTAATGAAAGCTGCTATTATGCATAAGCTATGCTATGGCTCTAAAGAAGACTCTATGTTTATGGCGTGGGTGGCTGAAGAACAAGGACAGTCTATTGACCATGTTAAGTATATTCGCTCACATTTAGAAGAAAACGATGCAATACGATATTACTTCGGTAATCTATGTGGGGGTGATGAAGGCAAGAGATGGACCGAAAAAGACCTTATTACTACAAAAGGGCATCGTATCATAGCTAAAGGTACTTCGCAGCGTTTAAGAGGGCGTGCAGAGGTTGATACACGATACACTGGTATTATACTAGATGACTTTGAATCAGAGCTAAATACTAAGACAGCTACAAGAAGAGATGAGATTAAGCAATGGATTGTATCAACAGTATACCCATCACTAGAAGAAAGTCCAGGAAGAGAAGGATGGATATGGTTATCAGGAACGATTGTACACTATGACGCATTCTTACAAAATATTGTAGATGGATGGAGAGAAGCAGAAAAAAATAAAAAGAAATACCCATGGGATGTAACATTCATTAGAGCATTAGAAGATGGAAAAGCTACATGGGAAGAACAATTTCCAGTATCTAAACTAAACACAAAACGACAAGAGTACATAGAAGCTGGTAAAGTAGATAAGTTTGCTCAAGAGTATCTAAACGATGCTAGGGATAGTGCTTCTGCTACATTCCAATTAGATAACATAAGGTATCATAACTATGAGTTTTACTCAGATGGTAAGTTTTCTTACCTAAAGAGTGACGAAGAAATGATTCCTATATATACTTACATGGGCGTTGACTTGGCACATACAGCTACAAAAACCTCTGACTATCAAGTAATTATGGTTATGGGAATAGATTCAAAGAAAAACAGATATGTCATTGATTATTACCACGATAAGATACCAGCGTTTGATATGCCAGAGCAAGTATTAAAGATGGCAAAGAAATATGCACCTATAAGAAGATGCTCAGTTGAAACCGTTGGTGCACAAGAGATGGTAAGAGATATGGTAGAAAGAATGGCAAGAACAGAAAAAAGATTACTACCTGGAATAAACAAAGGGGTAAGACCTCCACACGGAATTAAAAAAGAAGATAGGCTTGAAATGTCTATAGGTAGTATTGTTAATTCTAAGAAGCTATACATAAGAAAAGAGCACACAGAACTTATAGAAGAAATATTTGAGTTTCCTAAAGGAAGACATGATGACTTGTTAGATGGACTGTATTATGCTGACTTTTTTGCTAAGCCACCACGTAGTCATGCAATGCAAAACGATGAATACGAAAGACCAGACGATTTTACTGTAAAAGCACGAACTAAAATTAATTGGATGACTGGGTTGAAAATATGAGATTTCGTGTATTCACTGGCAGTAAATTCTTTAGGGATATGGTATCTGATTATACATTAGAAGAATACCTAAGCTACTTAAAAAGGGTAGAAGGGTACAAAAACAAAGTAGGGGAAACATTTTATCCATACGATTCGCCAGAAGGTGGGTTTAAAACTATTGGCTATGGATATAAAATTAAATCACTTTCAGAGCAAAATGCTCTTGAAAAAGGTGGAATGTCAATTTTAGAAGTAGAACAGACATTAGAACATGAAGCTATTCTTTCTTTGATGCACGCAAAAAACCATTGTGTAGCAAAAGGAGTTAAATGGCAAGATGTAGATGACAGACTAAAGCACGCTTTAGCTGACTATTGTTTTAATATAGGAAACTTAAGAGGGTTTCCAACAACATCTAAGTGTTTAATGAACAATGATGTTAAAGGTGCTATAGAAGATGACCCAACAAGAGAAGGGTTTAAGCACTATGAAAGAGTGTACAAAGACCCAGAAGGCAATAGAAAGCCATTAGGTCGTAATAAAGAATTTTATAAAGAGTTTTTAAAACCATATTTAAATGAGGAAGCATAGTGGCAAAGATAGATAATATAGGATTATTAACAAAGCTTTACAAGGCAGTAGATAAAAAAAGAAATCAATTTAACAAAAAGTTTTCTTTAGAAAAAGTTAACCACGATATAGATATGTACAATGTAAGTAATAAAACAAACATACCTAAACCTTTTGGTGGTAAAACTGAGTATGATTTAAAAGCAGACGCTGCAAACAAAAAAAATAACAAAGCAAGGTAGCAAGTATGGCACAAATTAAAGAAGACCAAAAAGCAAGAGATAATAGAGATATATTTCAACGTTATGCCGATGCACGACAAGACTGGGATGTAGAAGCAAGAGATGGTATAGATTTTACTTTAGGTAATCATTACTCTAAAGAAGAGTCAGAGATACTACAGTCTATTGGTCAAGCTGACTTTACTATAGACAGAATATATGCAGCCATAGATAAGCTAAAATCTTTAATGACTTCAAGACCTGTAAAGTTTGGAGTAGTTGCAAGAGAAGATTCAGATACAAAAATGGCAAATGTATGGAAAACATTACTAGAATATGTTTACGATATATCAGATGGGCAGCATCACTTTAAACAAGCTGTACACGACTATGCTACTGCTGGAATTGGTTATTTCTATTCATACATAGAGCCAGAAGCAGATTATGGTAGAGGAGAAGTCATGTTTACACATGTCAATCCATTCAGAGTGTACGTAGACCCTGCTTCTAGAGACAGGTATTTTAAAGATGCTGCAAACATTTTACTGTCTACAATCTTAACTGAAGAACAGTTACTAGACTTATATCCAGACGTAGAAGAGCATTTACCAAACATAGAGACGTATACATCCGACCATACTGACGACTACCCTAATTCTCAACAAAAAAATTCACAGCAAATATTTACACCTGCAGAAGTACAGGATAAAGATTATGCAAACGGAATAAACTCACGTTATCGTATTATTGAGCGTTTTACTAAAATAAGAGTTCCTTTCTATAGAGTAGCCGACCAACAAAACAACTCAGAAACAATTATGAGTCAAGATGGTTTTAAAGTATTTATGGCTGAAAATGAAGCAAAGTTTGACAATAATACATACGACTTTGTAGAAATACCACAAACAAGAATTAAAGTTACAGCATCATTAGGACAAGTCCTTTTATATGAGACAATACTTGATACTGATACATACCCTATTGTACCAATACCAAATATATGGACCAATACTCCTTACCCTAAATCAGATGTAAACAAAGTAAAAGATATGCAAAGACTACTAAACAAGTTGTTTTCTCTTGCATTGTCTCACGCACAAACCTCTGCTGGACTAAAACTATTAGTTCCACAAGGAAGTGTAGAAAGTATTTCTCAGCTTGAAAAAGACTGGGCTAATCCTAATGCTGTAATAGAATATGACCCAAGTTACGGAGAACCACATTTTCCTTCACCTCAACCATTAACAAGTCAGTTTTACGCATTGATTAATCAAGTAGAAAGATATATTGATTTGAACTTTGGTGTTCCAGAACTATTACAAGGATTTAAAGAGGGTGCTCATAGTAGTGTTAGAGGAACAATGTTACTAGCACAAATGGGAGAAGGTAGAGGAGCAAGTAAGTTAAGAGATATAGAAATGTCTTTACAGCAACTTGGTAAAGTTTTATATCAAATGTCTAAAGGGCATTATGATTTTGAAAAGAAGTTTAGAATAGTACAACCTAATAATGATATTACTGAGTTTGCTATTAACAATAGATTATATGATGATAAAACAAAAGAAATAGTAAAAATTGAAAATGATATTACTTCAGGTCAATTTGATATACGTATTGTTTCAGGCTCTACAATGCCAAGCAATAAACATGCTGAATATCAAATGTATCTAGAAGCTTATCAGTTAGGGTTAATTGACAAAGTAGAAGCGTTGAAGAAAACAGAAATCTTTGACAAGGAAGGCGTATTACAACGTACTGGAGAAGTACAGCGTTTACAACAAGCCGTTAGTCAATTACAAGAACAAAACAAAATTCTTTCTGGTGATTTACAAACTGCCCAAAGAGAGTCTATGTCTGACAGAAAACGTGTTGAGGTACAGAAGTTTAAATCTGAACTCAATAAAGTGGTTACTGGAGCACAGGCTCAACAAAAAGTAAATACAGAGCGAACAAAACGTCAACAAGAACAACAGGTGCAGGCTGGAATAACTTCATTAATGTCAGAAGATATTGGTGAGGAATAAACAGCACATCAAAGGAGAATAACATGAGTGACGAATACATAAATGAACAAGCTTTAGAAGGTTCTGAAACTTCTGAAAATAATGATATAAGTGAGTCTGATAATCAAGAAATGGATTTGAGTTCTGACGTGCCACAAGAAGATGATGCACGTAAATTCCAGTCTATGTACGATAAAGCTCAGGCTGAGTTAGACAAAGTAAAACCAGTAGCACAGCTATTTCAGGAAAATCCTGAACTGGTAGACGTTGTCAGAAACCACTTATCAGGGGGTAAAGGACAGGACAAAGAAAATATAAAGATAAACGAAGAGGAATTCAATCCTTGGGATGCACATACTAATCCAAATAGTAAGTCGTATCAACTTAGAGAGCAAGAAATTGAGAAAGCTGTAAATAGTAAAATGCAGGACTATATGGGAAGATTAGAAGCCCAACGTTCTATTGATACTTTAAAACTTAGAGCTCAAACTGAATACAAGCTATCTAATAGTGATGCGAATGAATTTGTAGAATTTGTGACAAAGCCAAAGGAACAACTTCCTCTTGAGACACTTTTTAACGTATGGAATACAAACAAAAATGGAATGCCTAGAGCAAATCAAAATATTGAAAGCGTGAAAAAAACTCAGCAAAGACCAAAGTCTGCTGGTTTAGTTCAAGGTGGAGAACCACCTCAGTTATCAGATAATGATAATATGTGGAATAATATTTTAAAAGCTGGTAATCCTCTTTCCATAGGTGGTAAAGGTGTCATTAAAAAATAATCTGGGAGGATTAAAAAATGGCAATAACAAGTGGACAATTAAAATCTACTAACCTAACAGCTGCTACAACTGCTGCTGATTACGGTGTTGCTCCAGACCAAAGACGATTATATAACTTTTCTGACAGGATTGCTGAATTAGCACCTGAAGAAAGTCCGTTTTTCGTCTATCTGAGCAAAACTGCTAAACTTCCTACTGATGATTCTTTGTTCCGTTACTTAGAAGACAGAACAAAAATTAATTACACAAGTAGAGAGTTTTTTATTGACGGTAATATGAATGGAAGTGCTGCTGTAACAGCTGGTACTGACTATTCACTTACTGTTGAAGCAGCTGAAGGGTCATCAGACTCTGCAGGAAACGTAGACTGGTTAGTAAAAGGAATGGTAATAGCAATCAGAACATTAGGAAATGCAACAGGTGCTGCAGGTTACGGAAACGTAATTGTAAGAGTAGAATCTGCTCCAGTTCAAAATGCTGCTGATACTACATTCGTAGCTAAATGTATTTCTGTTTCAAGCACAGCTTCAAACATGAACAAAATACTAGATGCACAAAGATGTCAGGTAATCGGTTCAGCTTTCGCTGAAGGTTCTGGTTCACCAGACGTATTCTCAGACAGTTTAGACGATGGATTTGGATATACTCAAATCTTTAAGACAGCTGCTGAAATCTCAAACACAGCTCACGCTACACAATTACGTGGAGTAAGTAATGAGTTTGATAGAGTCTTAGCTCAAAAACTAAGAGAACATAAGATAGATATTGAAAGAGCTATGCTTTTTAATCAAAAAGCAAGAATTGACGGCGTTCAATATTCAGAAGGTCTTATTGGTCACATCATTAAAAACAGTACAGTAGTATCTGATGACTCAGCGTTATCATACAACTCAGGCAAAGCATACTTTAGAACTATGGCTGAAGCTGAACTAACTTATGATAGACTATTAAGCGACTTTGAAGTGGTATTTGACCCAGCTCGTGGTGGTTCTAACGAACGATTAGCGTTGGCTTCATTACCAGTAATGTCTTATTTCAATAAGATGGGTGCTGTGAGTTTCTCAGAAAACTCAACAAACGGTACTCAATATCGTATTAACATGGATGAACTAAGTGGTCAGTTTGGTCACAAATTAATGCAACTTGACACAATACACGGTACAGTGTATATGGTTAAAGAACCATTATTTAGAGGACATTCATCAGGTATGATGGCTATGGCTGACATGAGTAAAGTATACTACAGACCATTAGTAGGTAACGGAATCAATCGTGATACCCAAGTTATGACAAATGTACAAGGTGCAGATGAAGACTTGAGAAAAGACATGATTCTTACTGAAGCTGGACTAGAAGTATGCTTACCAGAGTCACATTATCTAATTAACCTAGAAAACGTATAAGGGAGATTGAGATGAAAACAAGCGTATTAAATAGTAATAGTGGTGATTACGGTAAACAGTATAAACAATGGGTCGTAGAAGCAGTAACTGCTGATAAGACACTTGATGGAGATGACTCAGGAAAACTATTCGTAGTTAACCCTGCAGCTACAACTACATTAACATTACCATCTGTTTCATTAGTAGGATGGAATTGTACTGTTGTATTAACTGAAGGAATTGCAGCAACTGATGGTTCTATGGACCAAATTGTGAACATTGCTTTAGGTCAAGGTGATAACATTGGACAAGTACATGAAGTAGACGGAGGAGCTGGTAACTTTGCAGTTACTGGTGACGACTTCTTCGTGTTTACTGCTGCAGCTACTCCAGGTGATAGGGTTGAACTTATCGCTGATGGTACACAGTGGATAATCCAAGCGTATGTTAAAGACCTAAGTGATGCTGATTTCTCTGCTAACGCAGACACTATAGCATAAAACAATCCGTAAGGATTAGCAGTTTGGGTACTGTGGGGTTATTCGTAAAAAGGTGTAACCCCAAACACCCATAATGAAATTTAATTAAATAGGAGAATACAATGGCAAATTTTGATACTAATACAAAAGTTATTATCAATGATATAAGTGCAGCAGCAAGTACCGTAGCAGGTTCTTTAGCTAAAGAAATCAATGACTACATAGAAAGTATTGATGACGCAAAGCTTGTAGATATTAAAGCAGTAATGCTTGATAAAAGTAGAATTGCATATATTATAATTACCAAGGTCTAATGGCTAAGTGTCAACATTGTAGCGAGCCTAATCCAGAAGGGTTATTTAACTGCCCTTCTTGTGGTAAAAAGGCTAATAAGTCAAAATGGACCACTAACACCTTTATTAGAGAAGGTGGTTATGCAACAGCTATTAGAAAAGACCAAATAGATTTTGGTACAAAAGATATGAATGAGCATATAAAAGAGACAAAGAAAAAAAATGATGTTTCAAGAGATAAAAAGATAAATTCGCTTATAAAGTGGAAGTAAATTAGTGAGAGGTTTAACAAGTAATGCAAGAAGAAGTAATGGAGCTAAAAAAACTAGACAAGGTTGTAGCACTAATACTAAATATGGAAATAAAATGAGTAAAAAACATTATAAAAAAAAGTATAGAGGTCAAGGATGAATGGCACAAAGAAAAAAGGCTATTCTCCTTTTTTAGGTTCACGTAAAGAACAACCACTTGTTGACCACATGTATCGTGATAGTGGTGTGTTAGACCCTAAGTTTGTAAAACAAACAATAAAAAACGAAGTTAGACTTTTTAAAGAAAGACAAAAAGAACTTGGAAGAATGAGAGAAGAAGCAGGTAGAAGAGATGCAGAATCAAACTATCAAAGACAAATGCAAAAGTTTGAAGCAGAAAGAAAGTTGCTTAACGATAAGATAAATAAACTTAAAAATAGTAGAGTTATAGACTGATGGCTGATTTTAAAACAAGAATAGATGACTTGACAGGTTTTGCAAGCACTGATGACACAGCATTAAATGACTGGTTGTCAGCTGGTTCTCGTTCTGTTATTAATATATTACCTGTAAATAAGTTAGAAAGAGTAGCCAGCAATGAAAACTTTACAAACAATATAGATGTAGAGGGAAAAAAGATTTTAGCAGTGGTTAGAAAAGATGATAACCATGCAAGTAAAATTTATACACCGTGTAGAAAATTACCACCTTCAATGATGGGTAGAGTAAGTGATACAAATTATATGGAAGCTGCTTCGGAAAGTGACCCAGCATACATTATGCAAAATGATGTTCTAAATACATATCCAGGAAGTAATGCAAGCAATGATAGTAGAGTTGTATTTATTAACTCTTCTATGACTGTTTCTAGTACTGATTCTGCAATATCTAACTTTCCAGACGAAGCAGAAGAATCAGTAGTATTATATGCAGCCAGAAATGCATTAGAAAGATTAATGAATGACCTACAATCTAATGATTTAATAGACCACGCTTCAACAGGTGCATTAGCACTTATGAATGCAGAGATTGATGATGTAGTTCATGATACAACTGGTTCACTTAAATTGGCTAAAGACCAAATAGGTGCTTTTGTTACATCTATAGCAGATATAGATGATACTACAGAATTGTTTGACAACACAAATAAAAGGTTTACAGTAGTAAGAGATGCTTTAGTAAAAGCAAAAGATATTATAGATAATGATGGTTTTGGTAGCAATTTAGATGTAACAGATTTTATGGGAGACGTAGATACAGCTTTAGGTAAAATAAATGCACATTTAATTGACGAAGAAGCTATATTAACTGATGACCCAACTTCTGGAGCTATCAATACAGCATTAACAGCAATTAAAACAGCTGTAGACCAAGCAGCAACAGCAGCAGGAAAATTTATTACATCTGATGAATCTGTTTTTGGAGATGAAGATACATTTTTAACTAATAACTCTCAATTAACTAGAGTAAAAGATGCTTTAGACAAAGCTCAAGAAACTATTACTGGAGACCAGCCATCAAGTACTACTGACGCAAGAGGAGCTCAAGCAGAGGAAGATACAGAGCTTGTTGCTTCTGCTCTTTCTATAGCTCAAACAGAAATTACAAGAGCTCAAACTCATTTAGCAGAATGGACTAGTATTGGAGATATGAGAGTTAAAGAAGTACAAGCAGCACTTAATGAAGCAGACGGTTTTGCTAAAGAAGTACAAGCTAGACTTGCATACGCATCATCTTATATAGCTGCAGCAAACGCTAGAACCCAAGAAGGTTCTTCAAGAATAGCTCAAGCTAATCTAGGTGTAGCAGTAGCACAACAAGAATTACAAAGGGCAAATATAGCTATAGCAGAAGTAAACTCTTTAATGGCTTCTTATCAATTAGAACTTCAAAGTGTTGCTCCTTATATGAGTGAAGTATCAGGAAAACTAGCAGCAGCAGCTCAATATGGTCAAGAAGTTCAAGCTAGACTTACTAGAGACCAGGCTAAGTATCAGTGGTATACTCAACAGTATGCTCAGGTAGATGCTAGATATAAAGAACAAATACAAACACTTCAAGGAGCATTATAATGGCTGCAATAGAATTTAACGGAAAAGAAATATATAGTAGAGTGTTACAAGCAGTACCTAATGTATCAGAAAACTATGTATTAAACTTAATTAATGAAGCATTGATTGATATGGGAATGCATCAACAAAAAATGGAAAACGCTAAAACTGATTTAAAGCATAATCAACTATGGTATGCATTAGATGATGATGAGTCTGTTACAATTAATAAAGTATTTAGATGTGTTATAGAAAACTCTGATGGAGAGTATATAATGATTCCTAGATTAACTCCTGGACAAATAAAACAATTTTACAATGAAGCAAGTGCTGATACTAAAACAAACACTGCTTGGACGGAGGTATAATGGCAGCAGTAGACAGTCCGTATAAAGACCCTTCAAAAACATTTGTTTGGTGGATAGAAGGCGATAGACTTGCTATAGCTACATCAGAAGGAGATGTTAATACTACGGAAACAAGCGAAGGTAAGTTAAAACCTGTTCAATTAGGTTCTGGAAACACAGTAACTGGTGGATTGATTATTTCATATTATGCAGAGCCAGACAAACTTACAAGTATTACAGGAACGATAGATGTTGATAATGTATTACAACCAGCATTAATTGAGTATGTAAAAGCAAAAGCTTTAATGGATGCAGCTTCAAGAGAAGACAATCCACAGATAGCACAGATTAGAATGGCTGCAGCACAACAGTCATTAGCTTCTTACAGAGAAGCATTAAGAAAATTTGGAATGAAGAAAAATGATAAGGTAGGGGGAACTAGAGGTATAGTTCCGTCTGACATGCGATAAGGAGACAGCAATGGAAGTTAGCAAAGACAGTAAATTTACATTTAGTATAGAAACATTAATATCATTAGCAACTACATTAGTCCTAGTAGTAGGTATGTGGTTTACACTACAAGCAGATATTAAAGAAGCAAAAGAATTACCTGAGCCACCAATAGGTAGAACAGAGTATGACTTAAAGGACCAGATGATTAGAAATACAATCATTGAAACTGAAAAAGATGTACAAGAGATTAAAGAAGAACAAAAAGAAATGCGTACAGATGTTAAAAACATTGAGCGTATGTTAATGCAAAAGTGAGGTACAGAGATGAATTGGTTATCTGGTATTACATATTTGGTTGGTATCTATTTATGGCTATCTCCTTTATATGCTCAAAGTAGTTTAAAAGATTTACAACAGATTCAATTA
>TARA_R110002033_G_scaffold58642_6_pt1 | contig 22406 bp, 8 predicted proteins | sample TARA_R110002033 | Tara Oceans TARA_R110002033 (sample SAMEA4397051) | marine metagenome | biome: Polar Biome; feature: [SRF] surface water layer (ENVO:00010504); material: water (ENVO:00002006), including particulate matter (ENVO:01000060) such as... | depth 5 m
ATAGTAGCAGATGTAGTAACAGGTGGAGACGCTGGAGCTAACGTTGCCACTACACTAGATTACAGTGGAACATGGCAGGATAGTCTTCTTTGCGGTAACACATCTACTCAAGGATGTCATCCTCAAGATGCTGAGTACATGGGCCTTGGTTGCTGGACTACAGAAAATCCAGACGACCCAGATTTAGCTCCGAATGTTATGAACAGAGCAGTTGAGACGTATAGGTTCTGGAGCTGGTTTAATAATTTTGCTAGTGTATTTGTTGGCGATACGGGCCATAAAGCGACTGTATTTATAGATGGTATGAGAACTAGAAAAACCAATAAAAATGGTGAAAGTGGAGAAAGTGCTATTTACGATGGGAGTGCTTCTGAGCCTGGTGAAACTTTTAATACTAACTACTATAAACAAACTGGTCTTGATGTTGGTAATCTATCTAGTCAAGGTGGAGACTATGATGTTTTTGGTCCTTCAACTGGAGAGCTTGGTAGAGTAGTATTTTCTGTAACTGGAGAATGGGATACAGATCCAGACAGTGCTGAAAATCAATTAAGAAGTGCTATGTCTGCTAAGGGCACTTTGTTTAGGTTTCAAAAAGACCCTAATAAAGTTGTTTACAAAGTTGTTAGTAGTCAAGATAATGGTCTTTGGAGTTTTCAAATGTCAAACTCATCTGCTACAGCAGGATCAGAATGGAACACTTTTTATAATGGAAATCAAGTTGCAGATGCGGCGAGTAATGTAAATTTTGCTAACCCTGATTTTGAATGTAATACGCCTGCGGACTGTCATAACTTTATGGGCTGGACAAATATAAACCCAACACACGTTGATCAACCCGCTACTGATAGTGCTGCTGTTGTGAATACTGGTTATGCAGATGGAGTTAATAGTTTTGTTAAAGTTGCTGGTGTGGGTCCTAGTCTAGGTGGAAATGCTAATGAAGTACCTATTGGTGGTGATGCAGCATTTGCTTGTATACCATGCAAAAATCAAGGTTATAATCAACCAGGAGGTAACTCAGGTAATAAGGAAGATTGCGAAAGAAATGGAATAAGGATAGAGTTTAGAAAATTCGACACTTCAAATGGAACATTAGTTGATGATGGAACTAGAGGTATAGACACTTCTGATTGGGATCCAAGGGGAGCAATATGCCACGATGGTAGAGAGTCAATGGAAATAGCTATACTAGAACCTAAGTCTATATCAGGTGAAGTTGTTATACCAACAGCAAATCCAGCTATATGGGAAACAGAACCAAAAGAAGATGTTGGGCTTGATATTTATTACGAGGCCTCCAATGCTATTCCAACCAGACTAACAAGTGAAAATACACCAACCTTTGCTCCTTACAACTCTATAGTTAAGGTGATGAGTTTTGTAAACAGTGCTTACCAAGATGCAACTCCTGTTCCATTACAAGATAACAATCCTGGTTACCAGAATTATCCAAATGGATTTAGAGTTTCTCATATAGGTTATACTAAAACACATTCGGTAATAGCTGTAAAAGGAATTGTTCTTGATTTGGACACAGTGGCGTTTGAAGATAGTCTTATTAATTTTGGAATTTCTACAGATAACTATCTTGTTTTTGTTCACCCTGATGGAACGAAAACTATGTCAAAAGTTGTTGCTCATATGGAACCACAAGGTGAAGTTAATGACACAAGTGAAACATTGTTTAAAGAATCTGTAACTGCAACAGGTTACTACAAAATAGATTCTGAAGTTTGGAAGTTCCCAGTAGAATTAGGATGGTTTAATTGCTATTCATTCGGAAATGGTGTTGAGTCAGATAGAATAAGAGATGACTTTAATGCTCCAACTATAGACAATGGTGTTAAGGTTTCTGCAAAATTTTTAGATTACGGTAAGGAAAAAAGAGGTAGTGGTATGATATACTCAGGCATATATAATTCAACTTCAGGAACAAATAGGTTGAATGAATTCAACATGGCTGAAAAAATAACTAAGGATATAAATCCATCTTATGGTTCTATACAGGCTTTAAAAACTAGAGATACAGATGTTGTTGTATTGACAGAAGACAAAGTGCTAAAAGTTACAACTAATAAAGATGCTTTATATAATGCAGATGGAAATCCACAACTAATAGCTTCTAATAGAGTATTAGGTACAGCGGTACCATTTTCTGGAGATTATGGTATATCAAAAAATCCAGAATCATTAGCGTCAGATCAATATAGATTATACTTTACAGATATGCAGCGAGGTGCTGTTTTAAGATTATCAAGAGACGGGTTAACTCCTATATCATCTGTTGGAATGAAAACATGGTTTAGAGATAACTTAAGAAAAACAAAATCAAATATAGGTACATTTGACTCTGTTAACGGGGAGTATAATATAACAATGAACTTTGGTGAAAACGTTGGAGGTAGTGTTCAGTACTTAGGTGACAACAAAGCAAGGACCATATCTTTTAACGAAGAGTCAAAAGGTTGGGTTAGCTTTAAGTCGTTTATTCCACAAGCAGGACTTAGTGTTGGTGGTAAATACATAACAGCTGTTTCTTCTGGTCTTAGTAAATTGCAACCTAAAAAAGGTATATGGCTACATAATTATGACATATTAGAATCAAGCGTTAATTCTAATAGTTTTGGCGATGTTATTAATAGGAATACTTTTTACGCTCCTGAAACGGCTTTATTACAAGGAACAGCTTTGTACTATCATGAAAATTCTATGATGTCAGTTATGTTTAACGACATGCCTGATACCGTTAAAGGTTTTAGGGCTGTTAGTTATGAAGGTTCTCAAGCTAAAGTAAATCAATTTATAACATCTAATGCAAATCAACCAGATGGAACACCTTTTAACGGTGTGTCTGACAACGAATACTACAACTTAAACAACGTAGATGGATGGTGGGTTAGTCATATAAAAACTGATTTGTCTTACGATGGTGATGTTATTGATTTCAAAGAAAAAGAAGGAAAATGGTTCCAAAGAATAAGTGGTAAAAAAAGAGGACCTAATAATACTGATATACTAAGGGATCAAGATCTAAATGAATTTAGTGTACAAGGCTTAGGTCAAATAGTACCTCCTCCACCTGAACCTGAAATTACTTCAATTAATATCACAGTTTCTAACTCAGACGATAACGAATAAATATGGCTCAATTAAATTATACATTAGAAAACGTACCAATAACAGTACTACCAAACGGAACATGGGTACAAAAAGATGTACCTAGAGTTTACGACGAAGTTTCACTTGGTGAAACTAGTGCTGGATTTAGTGCTGTTGCAGATGGTATTATAGATGATGGTTTAGTTCCTTTAGTTGTTAAGATTTTTCCAATTAACGTAATGGAGTACAGTGTGTGTTCTGATAACTTTACCATAGGTGGTATAGGACCTGTTATTACAGAGGATATACAATCAAACACAATAATACCAGAAAATGGAACGGATTTAAACGCGATAGATTGCGTGTCAAGAACTCACACTTGGTTATCTTCTCAAGTTGGATTAATATTACCAGATGGTGTAATTAAAGTAACATTACACGATTTAAAAGAATATGGTAGCTTTATTAATCAAGACGCCTCGTGTAGTTCATACAACCAAAGGGTTGGTATAGGTAAAAATGGCGTATTTGGTCTTATTTATTTAGATCCCGATTACCAACTTGGAAATGAAGACATAGATTTTAAAATTGATTTCGATGGTGACGCTACGCCTTTGTGCGGACAGTTTCCATTTATTAATACTGACGCTATTACAAACGTTAACTCTAATGTTAATACAGCAATACCACAACCAATTAGAATTGTATTAGAATTAGTTGGGGAGCAAATAGCAGGATCTGTACCTACAGCTTATAACAATACACCTAATTGTGTTGTTGTTCCATATCTATGGGATTACAGTGTCAATCAATCCTACACTGGTATAGTAAATGATCAAATTAGTAACATGAGTGATATAAAGTTTTCGCCTCCAATCTTACAGATTTTTGAGGACGGTATGTCTATGATATATTCTCCTGATCAAGTTGACACTTTTGGTAACGTATATAAACCTCTCTTGTTTTACATAATACCAGACGTAGGATATAAATTATCTAGAAACATGTTGTTACCTAAAAGCACTAATAGTGGTGGTCTTATAGAGGTAGACGGTGTGCAGCAAACCGCTAATGTAAATTACGAAATGTTTAAGCTTCCAACGCAACCTCAAATGGATACAACCCCAATGGCTATAGGACCAACAGAAAGCACGTACGGCACATTCCCACCTAATAATATGGTGTTTGATAATTACTATCCGTCAACGCTATGGAATAACATAAACGTTTTAGTCGACGGCGTAAGTACACCGTATAATGATTTAAATTTTAATCAAAGTACTTCAGATAGTTCTACTCAAAGTTTAGGTTTTTTATCTGGCGACGGCTTTACTCAGACTGCTGCTGAGTTATATCTAATAGATACAATTTCTCCAAACAATAGCCAATACTTTAATGTCGATGCAAATGGTAACGCAGGAGATAATCTTGGTGTATATGGAGAAGGCTACAACTTTGGAACAACTGGTGGTGCAGCTGGAACTATACCAGATAATTATTGTCCTTCTGATTTTGACGGAAATGCAGTACTTGTTGGTATCAATATGTTGGAAAGATTTAAACCTGGTGAAAATGGTTATCCATCAGAGTTGAGAATACAAATAAAAGGCGCTGCAGTTATTGATGATGGCTCAGAGTGTTTTGATGGAAATATTCAAATAGATGAATGCACAGATGGCATTGATTCAGAAGGTAACCAATGCTAATAACTATATAATATGGCAAAAGAAGTTTTAAAAAATACAAATTCAGTAGAAATACTTAGTGACAACTTAAAAGTATCTTCAAGTGTAGTTAACCCTGGTTTTACAAGTGAAAGAAAGGTTTTTAATGTATCTGGTAGATTTAAAAAAGATGCACCAGTAGTTGTTGGCACATTGAACTTAACTTCAAGTGAAAACGATAGTCTGTCAAAAAAAGGTAATATAGTACCAAACTCTTCTAATTCAAATTTAAATAGTACCCTTAAATTAAAACTTAAAAATACAACACAAGATGCTAATGGTAACACTACTGGTTATTTGTATAATTTAGTTTACACACCTAAAGAAAATACATCTAAAGCTAATCCATTAAAATACTCGATAAGAACTGGTCGTAGAAAAATCGCACCTGCTATAGTAGGTGGTATTAGTAATATTGACTTTGGTACAGATAAGATACACAAGAATGGCGAGACTAGAAGAATAATTATTACTGGTGACAAGAATATTGCGTTTAAATTACAAATAAATAAAATTGAAGATATAAAAAATAGTGCTGGTAATATAATAGCTAGCAACTACACTTCAATATTAAATACTAATCTTTCAAAAAAAGAAAAAGGTTTATTAAATAATGTTAGCACAGAGGTAGAGACTATCAATTTTAATAGCATAACGGGAAGATCAGAATTATCTTGTAAAACAGATGTTAATGGTAAGTTTGTACTTAATCAAAAGTTTGCTAAAACCTCTTCTACTGTAAGATATTCTATTCATTTAAATGAGGATACTATTCTATCTAGTTCTTTTAATAAGACCGCGTGGAATAAAGAAGTTATTGGCTTTGAGAATTACTATACCGTGTTTTTAACTCAACGTATAAATCCTACTTTAATAATAAGAGCAACAACGGATGTTCAAACGTACAGCATAAATGCACAAGCCGTTGATCTAAAAGATAGTGGACAAATCTACCAAAGAAAGTACATTGGTAATTCTAATGGTTCACCAAAAGGCGATAGTAGATATACTACAATAACTTATAACTTAGCTGTTGTTGACGCATCTAATAACATAGCGAAAAGAGGTAGTGCATATCCAAATGGAGATCCAGTGTTTGATAATGTTGATAGAAATAACGATGGAACCATTGTATCTAGCTGGGCTAATACTAATTTTGAAACAAATGGTGGAGCTGATATATTAATATGGGGTGGAAATGTAGATGACAACATAACTGGAGATTCAGGTAACGACAAAGCAACCGTAACATTTAACTTGCAAATAAATAGCATGGGAACAGAAGATACAACAATTATCACTTTAGATTTAGATAATCATATTGTAATAAGTTAAAAATAATACTATGGCAGAAATAATAATAAATTTAGGTTTACCATTAAACGCGTCAGTACAACCTGGTGATATAGCTCATTTTCTAAAACTATCTAGTAATACTCCAGGTGGATTTACGGTTGGTCAAAATTTAAGTACTATGCCAACTAGGATTGGTATAATAAAGAGTATAACGCTAAGTGACGTTAGTGGAAATGGAGTAAATGATAATGCAGCTTTTTTATGCGATACTGGTATTAACGAATTGATTATAGAGCCAGACGTTGGTGATTTTATACTTTTTAGTAAAGATAGATCAATAAACGAAACGTCTATACTTGGGTACTACGGAGAGTTCAAGTTTGAGAATGATTCTAAAAAAGCTATAGAGTTATTTGCTGCATCATGCGAAGTTACCGCAAACAGCTAAATAAGTAATAAAAAATGTAACTATATAATATATATAAATAACTATAATGGGGAAATTTAAACTAAAATCTAACATCCACTCAGGATTCAAAATGATGGGTAGCTCACCTCAAGGTGTTGCACCACAAGGTATAACACCTTATGCTAAAACGCCTTTATACAAACCTGAAGACGAAAAAGAAGTTGTTGAAACTAATGATCCTCCTAAAACAACTGAGACAACTAATGATAACGAAACTTCACTAATGAGAGAAGCTAGAGAATCTAAAGAGCAACAAGATATAGAACTTCAAAAATTTAGAGATCAACAAGAAATAAATAACGCTCCAAAACAACCTACTGAAATAGTAGACGATCCAGATAGAGAAGATGGTGGTGTAGAAACTGGTTTTGGTGGAAACGCCTCTTACAACCAACAAGGAGATTTAGTTAGTAACGATGATTATGTTGAAGATCCTACAACAGTAAAGAGCAATGATGACTTAACATATGAAGAAGAAGACTCAAAAAGAGGTAAAGGTATTAATTATAATTTTAAGGATGATACTGACGATGTGCACGTAGATTACGGTGGACAAAGTGGTGGTGGTAGTACTAGTGCATCCGAAACATGGACCGAAGATGCTAGTGGAAACCCAGTGAAAGTTAATAATGCAACCAAGGAGGCAATAAATCAAGTAAACGAAAACCCTAATGTTACAGCAACCGCAAACACAGCTGATCCTAATAATCTTCGTGAAGATAATGAAGGGAGTAACACAAAAATCGACCAATTAAATACAAATCAAGTAGATCAAGATGGAAATCCTGTAGCAGACTACATGACAGTTGAGTCTACAAGTGAAAGTATTCAAGAAAGAGAGCAAGATCAGAAAGGTGGAACCTACAGATCCAAATATGGTAAACCGTTCGCTCCAGGTGATTCAATAATTACTGGTAACAATCAAGTAGAAGGAGAAGAGTACGATAAGTTTGGTAAAAGAACAGGTGAGCTTGAGTATGGAGATATGAACGAACAATATGGGCAAGACAAATCAATAAACGAAGGAATAACTGAAGCTGATTTAAACGCTATAAATGCAGAGCGCCAACTCGGCCAATATGAAGATGGTTCACTAGAAGGCAATTTAGCTGGAGATATAACTGGATACGATGATGGCTTAGATAGTCTTAGGGAGAATATAACAGGTAGAACTAGAGCTTCAGGTGACATTATAGGAGGTGAAAACGTAAATGATAAAATAAGATTTATACAAGGAGACAATATAACAAAAAAAGTTCTTTATGACGAAGATCAAGGAAGAATGATTAACAAAGACAAAGACGACGCGTTTAATCGTGGGGGTTTAAGAATAAACCCAGATACAGGTGAAACTGAATACACTAAAAATAATGTAAGATCTAAACAACATGTGATAAACCCTGAAACTGGCAAAAAAGAATTAAAGAAATTTATTAATGGTAGAGAGGTTACCCCTGAGTATAAAAAAGAAATAAGAGATGCTAAAAAACTTTACAAACAAAATTTAAAATTAGATAAGAAAAATAAAAAGCAAAATAAAAAGAATAAGAAAAAACACGAATTTCGTAACCCAAAAATGATAACAAATAGTTCTGGCAAATGGATTATGAATCCTAATTACAATCCTAATCAATAAACACAACCATGCACTTTAAAAAAGATAAATCAAAATTTCAACTAAAAAGCCCAATGAGATCCGCATTTAAAATGATGGGTAGTAAAACTCCATTAGATAAAGTTCCTGGTTTAACTTATGCAGACAACTATGAACTTAGCCCAACATCTGGTCAAGGTGCTTCATCTACAGGTTACACTAATGAGCCATCTCCAACGACAACAATTCAATACAACATTGGAAAAAAAAGTCGACAAGGGGACAGAGAGTTTACTAGTAAATATTTAAACGAATCTTATGGTGGAACAAATCATAACCAAATTCCATACGGTCCGGATAACCCAGCTGATTTATCACACCTAATAAGAACTAATTTTCCAAGAAATAAAAACGGCAAATTAACAAGAGAGGGTAGAAAACAACAAAAAGCTCATTTGAATTATATCAAAAATCTATCTGAAAATCCACGTAGGATGGATTTAAAAGAAAATAGAATGATTCCTCAACTAACCGCATACCAAGCAAAAAAGGGATACACGCAAGTGCAGGATCCTAATGGAGCATATCACCTTTTACTTGCAAATGGACAATTAGCAGCATCAGGTAACAGAGGGTACTCTAGAGAATCAATTAATTGGAGGAATGGATTTAAAGAAAATCCCGTTATTGGTCCTCCAGCGGACGATACTACTACTAGTAAAAGCGACAACAGAGAGCCAGTAAAAAATGCATCAATAACAACTGGTGAAACCGGTGGTTCAACTGTTACAAATACTGACACAGGTGATGTTGTACAAGATGACGCTAAATTTGATAAGGATGGAAATTTAATATCAGGTAAACTTAGTGACGAAGATCAAAGTCAAGGTTTAGCTGCTATACCTTTTGAGGGACTAGAAGTTGATTCACCTCAAGGATTACCACCACAACCAGAAAGAGAAGTTGTTGAAGAAACTCCAGGTGGAGATACTACAGATGCTGAAGAAGAAGAAGAAGAAGTTGCTAATAACGAGTATATACCTCAATCACAAAGAAATAATGTTGAAAAAGTTGTAGACGAAGTGGAGGAAAATGAGGTAATTGTAGAAGAGGACGATGACGATGATGACGACGAGTATATTCCTCAATCAAGAAGAAGATCTTAAATTAATAAATAACATATGAGCTACGAACAATCTTTTCAAAATAAATACGAATCAGAAAACTCTGCTTCACCGTTTAAATTCTGGGGTGCTTTAGCTTCAACTGCTGTTGGTGCTATAGGTATGATTGGTGCTGGTAAGCGTAAAAGAGAAGCTGAAGCAAAAGAACAAACAGCTAGGGATGAAATGGATAGAATGAAAGAAGTCTATTCAAACACAGATATTAGTAATCCATATGCTAATATGGAAAACCAATTTGCTGGTATGAAGAATCAGTTTGCTGGGATGGAAAATACTATGGAAGATTTAACTGTTAACCAACAACAAGCTCAGTTTGAAAAAGATCAATTCCAACAAAGTCAAGCTAATATAATGGATACCATGACTCAGTCAGCTGGTGGATCTGGTATTGCGGCTACGGTTCAAGCTTTAGCTGGACAAGGGCAGTTACAAGCTCAACAATCATCTGCTAGCATTGGCGCTCAAGAATCTCAAAACCAAGCGGCATCAGCTGCACAGGCTGGTAATCTACAAAGAATGGAAGCAGAAGGCGCGGCTAATGTAGATAAACTAGGTAGACAAGGCGCAGCTCAAGTTGATAGCCTGGTGGCTGGTGGAGAACAAATAGCTCAACAAAGAGAGTTAGATAGAAATGCAACTTTGCTAGGAATGTCTCAAGCGGAAACAGCGTCATATCAAGATCAAGCCGCTCAAGCTGGTGCTGAAAAGACTCAGGCTATGGGTGGTGTAATATCAGGAGCTGGTAGTCTCATATCACAATTCATTTAAAATTATAAAATAATATGGCATCAGATGCAAATTTAATAAAAGGAGCCTACGACGCAGCTGGCAGTAGGACAATGCAGCAATGGAATCATGCAAAGCACCAAGAGCTAATGAAGATTGGTAAAATGGTGGAATCATGGGACTTTGGAACAGGTGCACAGAGAATCATAGACAGTAACGGTAGATTGCCTCAATCTGAAATAAACGCAATGAGAGATGAACTAAGTGGGCCAATGAAAGACGAGTTTATGAATGGAGACAAAAAGAAACAAGAAGAAATTCAAGCTCAGGTAGTTGCCATGAAAGAGCAACGTGATCTATACAAGCAAATGAGACAGGGCCTAGCTCTGTCTGTTACATCAAAAGAACTAAGCCAAAGTTTTATGAACAGTCCAGAAGGTAAAGATGTATTAAACTTAATGAGAGATGGTAATCCTAATTTAGTTAAAAAAACTTGCCCTGAAGGAGAAGATAACTGCGAAGACAAAGGTAGCTTAGGTGTAATGATGACTGATCACAAAAAAATATCAGACACTCAACAGGCCATGCGTAATAAAGAAATGGAAATAAACAATCTCGAACAAATGTATGATACTGGAGCTACGTATGGTGACGAGAGTGATTTAGATGCATTATACAAAGAGCTATCGTTAATGCAAGAGCTGGTAGATTCAAAACCCACAACATGGAAGTCTTTACAGCAAATAAATGGAACAGTTTTAAAAATAGATAAGTCAACAATAAATGTACTAGAAGCCGCAAGAAATAAAACTTTAGAAAAAGCTTTTAATACTTTACCAGAAGATGATAAGCCGTTTAATAGAGACCAAGCTGCACAAATGATTAATAATACTATTGTTAACAAAGGAAACTTGCAATCAATGATTTACGATGAAATGATACCTGGTAGGTCTTTTTACAACGATATGATTGGTAATATACAAGGAGGGACATATTCTCAATATGGCATTACCGATGCTCAAATGGAAATGGCTGATTTAAATGCCGATGGTATTATAGATAAAAATGAAGCAACACACATAGGTAACGAAATGCTAAAAAACGAAGAGTATGCTAAAGAAGAACTTAGTGAGTATATGGTTAACTATCTACAACAAAACCACAACATGGGACTAAAGAGTAGAAGAGAGACTTACATTGATAAAGATGAATCAACACTTGAGGAAGATACTACGCAAGATGTTATAGATTACGTACCTCAATCTCAAAGAGAAAATAAAGAAGAAGACGACGTTGGAGATGCTATAGAAAGCAACGACGTCGTAGCATAAATAAATTATTAACCACGGGTAACTAACGATACAGTATGAGCAATAGACAATATTTGGTTGGCGATAAATTATATAACGTTAAACCAGAACATGAAGAAGAATTTTTACAAGAACATAAAAACGCTGAAATAAAAGATCAGAGTGATACAAAAGAATACCATGTCGGTCCTTCTGGAAATACGTACAGGGTAAAAAAAGAAGACTTTGAAAATTTTTCATATGAACATCCAGACGCTAAGCCTTTAGCGGGAAACGTAAACAGCTCTGCAAACAGTGCGAATGTAGAGTTAAATCCAAGCACAGAGACGAACCTGTCTCAAAACCTAGATTCGGAATTTGCATCGGAAAGTATTTTATCGGATTATCAACTCAATAACTCCCAACAAAATTTAAAAAAACAGTATGGACCCATGCCGACAGTAACTGCTGAAACAGTAAGTCAGTCGGAGGAAAAAGCTATTAAAGAGCTTAGGGATAAGTACATGGAATACGGTTTCACCTTTGAACAAAAGGGTTTAGGAGTAGATAGAATAGAAGTCACAGCATTAAATGGTGAATCAAAAAAGTTCTGGCTAGGCGCTAATGTTGGTGGAGCTGGTGACGCTAATGCCGCAAGTATGGACGCATGGATGAAAGAAAACCAAGCGGAACATCAAGGTAGTAAACTAGAAGGGTTTTTAGCTAACGTTCGTGTAACTCAAGATCAAGAAGGAAACATACCAAAAGATCAAGAAACAGCGCAAACTCAAATTACCGAACTAAGAGAAGCTTGGGGTTTAGAAGGTTATTCTGATACAGATGTTTTAAAAGCGTATGATAGTTATACGACGGCTAAGACAACTGACAGTAACATGAGGTTTGATATAAAATCACCCGACACTTATAATAACTGGAAAAACAGCAATGGATACAAAGATTATTTAAATAAAAAAGAACAACTAGGTGGAACATCGTTAGACAAAGATGTTAAAAAAAATAGAACAAACTTAGATGTTATAACTAACGGTAAAGACGCTTACAAGCAAGAGCAAGCTTTAAAGTTATACGAAGAAAAAGAAGGAAAAGGTATAACAGATAACATGTACGATGAAAACGGTATCACAGACCATGGTGTTAAAGTTCTTAATAGTAAATCATACAAGGACATATACGCCTCATTAAAAATAGACGAAAAAAAAGAACAAGAATTTCTTAACACTTACTTTAATAAAGATCAGATGGGTAAGTATCTTGATAAAAACCTTAAAGATCAAATAGAAAAATTTAGTGATTCGGCTTTTGTAAAAAGTGATACGCAAAAAGAACTCGTTGAACTTGCTAAAGATAAACAAAAGAATATTAGTAATAAAACTAAAGAGAAAACAAATAAATTTAATGTTGTATATGGTGATCTTCAAACCATATATGACGAAAGAAATAAAACAGCTGATTGGTTGAACTCGCAAGGAGACGGTACTGATTTTTCAAAAAGTCTTGAGGATAAATATGATCTTACAACACAAGAAGGTGTTGATAGTTATAATGCTGAAATAAAGCAATTTCAACAAGAGTATAAAGACAAAAAAGATAGGTATGATTTTTTACAGAAAAAATCTGATCAATATGAAAAGTTTGCACATAAAATAGGTGGAGAGCTAGATGACATTAGTGATAGTGATTTAAAAAGTGTAATTGGTGCCTTAGAAAGAAACTATCAACAAGGAACTGTAATGGCTGCTCAACTTTCTAACGCTGTTGTTGAGCTTGGTCAAGGAGTAGTAAATGCTGGGGATTGGGCTCTGTCTTTGCCTAGACAAATAATTAAAGAAGTAGATAATCCTGGTGTCAGTGCTTTTTTTAATGTCTCAAGTGATGTTAACCCAAACGCTAAAACTAGAGGAATTGATGAATGGAACGATTGGCTAGATGGTTGGCAAAAACAAACATTTGAGGATAGAATAGAAAAACCAACTAAATTTGGTGATATTGATTCTTTAAGCAGCCTTGGAGAATGGGCCAGTGGAGTTGTAGCTTCTCAAATACCTATACTAGCATCAATGTATGTGACCGGTGGTTACTCTTTATATTTCATGGGAGCTACTAGTACTGGGTCAAAGTTTAAACAACTACAAGACTCTAAAAAAGAATATCATAGAACTGGTGGATTATATGGAACAGATCATGGTTGGGGATCTATGTTTATGAACGCTGGTTTTACAGGTTTAACTGAGTCTTTATCTGAAAAAATAACGTTAGGCCAAGTGACTAAATTAAAGAGTATTGCAAAAAACTCTAAGGCAGCTAGGTTAGGTTGGCAGAAAGATTTAAAGACAAACGTGTTTACAGCAAAAAACTTTAAATCTGGAGCTACAGATGTTTTTGAAGAAGGGTTTTCGGAATCAGTAGCGCAATTATCTAGTAATTTTTTAGACATGGCGTCTGGTGTTAAAGGTGCTAACATATGGGATGGAGTAGTTGAGTCTTTTGCTAGTGGCGCGTTAATATCACAAGGTATGAAAATACCTGCATTAGGTTCGATGATGTCTGCTCCTTTTAGATCAGCTGGAACGAACCAAAAAGTAGGAGAAAATTCTGAAAAAATAACTAATTTACAAAAAAGAGCAGAGGGACTAGATCATAACTCGCCTGAGTTTAAAGAAATAGAATCTGAAATAGTTTCATTAGTTGATCAGAGTATAGGCTTAATTGAACAAGACGTAAAAAGAGTGGGTCTGTTTACTAACAACGAAAAGAAAGCTTTAATAAATATAGAAAAGCAAAATCATCAAGCTAGAAAGAAAGCTAATGATATAAAGTTAAATGACAAGTTAACAGATAAACAAAAACAAGAGCAACTAGCTGATCTTCAAGCAAAAGTTGATATGCGCTATAAAACAAAAAGCGATATATTAGGTAAACACAAAGTAAACGTAATTGATGCAAATTACGAAAGAGAGATGGATTACTATAAAAGGCAAGCCGATCTATCTAATAAAAGAGGTGACGTAAAAACAAACGTTAAAGAAGTTAGCGATAAAGAATATGGAGATATAATAGCTAAAGACGAGGGTCAAAAGTCTAAAGCCGCCGTTGACGCAGCTGTACTACAAAAACAAGCAGAGATAAAAGCTCTTAATAAAATAATTAGAGATCCTAAAACAGATCCAGCAGTAAAGAAAGATGCAAGACAAAAAATTAAAGAGGCTAAAAGCCAAGAAGGCGCATTAAATTCAATACTAGCTGAAACTAGTGACTATGGCGTAATGATACCTAGGTTTGACAATAAAAACAATCTAGTTGCAATGGACGTTATTGTAAATAGAGATAAAGCGTTAACCGATGGCGCTCTTAATACTGGCGCCCACGAATTTTTGCATGCTCAATTTAGAACTACATTAAAAGGAGACCCTAACGCCAGAAAAAATCTTGGCAAACACATGATGGATATTATTCAATCTGGTAAAATGTCGTTTGTTGGTGATTCTAAAAATGAATACGTAGCTAGAATAAGTCAGTACAATGAAAATCAAAGAGGAGAAGAAATGTTTACTGTACTTTCAGAAATGATGAGAGACGGTAAAGTTAATATAAACGAATCTACAGCCACTAAAATTGGAGACTATTTTAAAAGATGGAGTAAGACATACAACAGTAGGGAAATAGAGTTTAATACAACTGAAGATATAGTTAAGTTTATAAAAGATTACGATTACAATATAAGAAATAATGTACTTAGCCCAGCTATGGCGGATATGTTACAGAAAGGTGCTACAGGTAAAATATTTAAAGAAGCTAAAGATTTTAAAACCAGAGAAAGAATGAGATCTTTTGATAGAGCTGTTGATTTAAATAGAAGGAGTAATCCAGATTTAAAACGTGAATACGATCAATTTGTTCAAAACAGTGATGGCACTAGAAAATATGATGACCATGACATGTTTAAAGATTCTCCTGATTTCCACGGTGCTTATTTAAATATAGTTGAGGGGAGAGCTTTAGATGGTTTAATTCAACAAGGCATGACTGAACGTGGCTTGCCACCAGAAGCTTTAAGAGAATTCACCAGAGCAGCCAAAGAGGAGGTTGGTAGACGTTTTATAGAAAACTATGATAACGATAAAAATGATAGTCTATTTGGTTGGTTAACGGGTGTATCTGGAGGAGCTGGTATGTCTATTATATATAGAGCCAAAGGTGATGTTATGGTTCAATATAAAAAAGATAACAAAGCACAACAGACTTCAATAGATAAGCAGATAGGTGAAGGTACTAAACTAAGTGATGTACTTCAAGATGAAAGAGATTCTTTATTAGAAGAAATAGACAATGAAGATCTATCTATAAACAGAAGAAAAGCCGCTAAAGAAAACGTTAGGGATAACAAAGTAAAAGAAATGCTTAATTTTTCTGATAACGCTAGGCAGTCTATAATGGATAACATACGTGAAGTAGATATGCCTTTTGATGGTTTAACTTACAAAGGAGTTAAAGATCTTTTAGTTTCAGCAAGAAAAGCTACTAGTGAAAAAATAGTACAACCAGATGGCCCACTATTTCCAGTTTTAAATGCTGTGGCAACTGAGTTTGGTATTGATCCACTTAGAATACTAGCTAAACAAGATTTAAACGCCGAGCAAAGACAATCCGCACAAAGTTACATACTACAAAAAACTACTAACGAAGACGGTAGCTTTAATAGAGATCTTATTGATATGTTACCAGAAGGAGAAACTAGAAGTGGTGAGGCAACAGGGATAGCCAACACAAAGCTTGGACAATTATATGAGGCTGGTAGTAGGTTGAAGGTTTCTGAAGGAGCTGATAAAGGTTTAGGACAAAAGAAATCTCAAATAAAAAGATCAAATGTATCGAAAGCTGAGTTTTTAAATATATTTGGAATTGAACCAAATGGGCGTCTTAAAAAGGGAACAAAGGCCGACGGAGCTATTAGGGCGTTAGTTGTGGCAACAGCACAAATAGCAGCAAACCAAGACGCTAGAATAAATGCTTTAACAAACGGAACAGCAACGGAAGCTATGGCCGCTAGACTTGCTGATGGTAGAGGTGAAAGAATGTTTAGTAAAAAGGTTAAACCAGAAAACATTAATATTTTTGAACAAAGATGGAGTGAAGCAATTAGTGGGTTAGATGATATAACTATGTATGATTGGAGATCTATTAGAGGTCACTTAGTTAACGTTTACGGGGACGTTATGAGTCCAAAAGAAATAAGTGGAATGGCTAAAGACTGGGCTAAATGGAATCAAGAGTTTGACAATTTAAAGCTACCTGATAATATTGAAGTAGTTGAAAATTTAGATTACTATAATAGAGAAACATATATTATATCTAAAACAAACGAAGCTTTATTAGATACAAATATTTTAAAACTACTTGGCCCTAACTTTTCAAGTCCAGTAGCAAGTATAACAGATTTATTCAAAAGTAAAGAAAGAGTAAATAAAGCTAGAGGATCAATTGTTGATTTTAGTAACCATGCTATAAACGAGCTTGGTTGGTCTGATGAGAAGCTAATCAGAGTACTGTTTACGCAGTACCAAGGTATGTATGCTTCAGCTAGTAAAATTGGAGATGGCAGATGGACGACTAAACTTGGTAGAGTTGTAGCAAACTCTCTACCAATAGGGCAAGATAAATGGGGAACTAATAGAGGCCAAGTATTTGAAAACGTAAATGACTTTATATCTACTTTGTCTAAAGTTAACGGCTTTAAGAGTATTAAAGGAAAAACTAGAAACGAAATAGGAAAAATGTATGGCGTGAACCTAAATACATTCAAGGAAACATCTGACGCTGCAATTAAAGATAAAGACTATGAAGGTAGATTAAACCAAGCTAAAGAAGCTAGAGAGGCTGTTTCTGAATTAGTAGATTTTTATACTAAAAGAATTTTTGATGGGCAAATGCAGTTTGAAGATTTAGCTATGTTAACTAGAATGTTTGGTTCACAAATGAGCTCACCCATGAAAAGAGCTGCAAATCTAGCTTACATAGCTGAAGGAGCAGAAAGTATACCGTCTAAACAAAGAGGAAAAAAGTTAGAGTACGAACATATGGTACCTACTAATTTAAAAATACTACAACTAGTACAATCGTATGTTAATAATGGTGGAATTGAAAATGACTTTTGGAATGACTACACTGTAGCTATTATACCTAAGACAATGGATAAAGTTCTTATAGACTCGGGCCTTAGAGACTTTATGCAATTGGGTTACCAACCTGGAACAGCTCAATGGAAAAGATATTATAACAATCAAACTTTTGGTAAGAAAGGAATTGTACCAATAAAAAATATACAGACAGGAGATATAATAGGACAAGAGTTTGTTAAAGCTAGTAACAAGTTTGTTGATAAAACTAAGCAAGACATTATTCAAAGAACAAATTCACAAAGAATGCAAAGCAAAGCAATACCAGAACCTAAAGGTATGTCGGCTTTTGATTTTGATGAAACGTTAATAATAGATGGTGATAACTTTATAATAGCTACTAATCCTCAAACAAATGAAACAGAAAGAATAAGCTCTGAAGATTGGCCAACTAGAGGAACAGAGCTTATGGAACAGGGTTATGATTTTAACTTTGATGACTTTATAAATGTTAGAGGTGGAGTTGAAGGACCATTGTTTAAAAAGCTTAAAAATAGAATTGAAAAGTTTGGTCCAGAGAATAACTTTATATTAACAGCTAGACCTCAAGAGGCCGCTATTGCTATACATGGTTGGTTGGAATCTAAAGGAATAAATATACCACTACAAAACATAACTGGACTATCAAGTAGTCTTGGTGATGCTAAGGCCCAATGGATGCTTGATAAATACCAAGAAGGATATAACGACATGTATTTTGTTGACGACGCTACTCCTAATGTTGTGGCTGTTAAACACGTTATGGATCAACTAGACGTAAAAGGTAGTTCAGTACAAGTTAATTTAGATAATGCCGGTAAAAAAATAGAAGTAAACAACGAGTCCATGAAAAGCAAAGTTATTGACTCTGGTAACCCAATCAATAAGGAGTTTAACGATATGCTAGAGAGAGATTCTGGTATAAAGTCTGGTAAAATAATAACCGACTCTGAAGCTAAAAAATCTAAAGGTGGTGAAAGTTTGTTTCAAAAGTTTTTTGTTCCTCCTTCAGCTGAGGATTTCAAAGGTTTGTTATATAAGTTTTTAGGTAAAGGAAAACAAGGAAACAAAGATTTAGCTTTCTTTAAAAAAGTACTACTAGATCCATTTGCTAAAGGTATAAAAGCATATAATAACTACAGACAAAGCATGGCAAATGATTATGCTGAGCTACAAAAAACAATGCCTAACGTTGTTAAAAACCTTAACAACACTATAGAAGATACTAATTTTACAACAGAAGACGCTATAAGAGCGTACCTATGGAATAAAGCTGGTTTTGAAGTGCCAGGTTTATCACAAGAACAACTACAACAACTAGTAGAGCACGTTGAAGCAGATCCTGATTTAATAGGTTTTGCTGAAGGCTTGAGTAGAATAACAAAAAGACAAGAGGGTTACGTTGAAGTAGACCCTAACTGGGCTGTAACTAGCATAGCTGGGGATTTAAATAGCGTAACAAGAGATGTTGGCAGAAAAGAGTTTCTACAAGATTGGATTGACGCTAAAAATTTGATGTTCTCAGAAACAAACTTAAATAAGATTGAAGCTATATACGGTAAGCCAACTAGAGACGCTTTAGAGAATATATTATATAGAATGGAAAATGGTACAAATCGTACTGTCGGGCAAGATTCTACTGTTAATAAGTTTTTAAATTGGATCAACGGTTCTGTTGGAGCAGTTATGTTTTTTAATACTAGATCTGCATTACTTCAAACTATATCTACTGTTAACTTTATAAACTGGGAAGATAACAATATGTTTAAAGCTGCAGCGGCATTTGCTAATCAACCTCAATTTTGGAAAGACTTCTCTTATATATTCAACTCAGACATGCTTAAGCAAAGACGATCTGGATTACAAATAGATGTTAACTACAGCGAGTTATCAGCGGCATACAAAGATGGTAGAAGTAAACCTGAAGCTGTTATACGTTATCTACTAGAAAAAGGATTTCTACCAACACAAATAGCAGATAGTTTTGCTATTGCAATGGGTGGTTCTACTTTTTACAGAAACAGAATTAAAACATATATAAAAGAAGGCGCATCTCAAATTGAAGCAGAACAACAAGCTTGGTTAGACTTTCAAGAAGTAGCAGAAGAAACTCAGCAGTCTTCTAGACCAGATTTAATATCACAGCAACAAGCTGGTGTGTTAGGTAGATTAATATTAGCTTGGCAGAATACACCAATGCAGATGACACGTTTAACAAAAAAAGCTTTGTCTGATCTTGTAAACGGTAGAGGTAGCGCTAAAGCTAATATATCAAGAATAATGTATTATGGCTTAATTCAAAATCTTATATTTGGTACTCTTCAAACTGGTTTAGCTTTCTTAATGTTTGGAGGTAGCGATGAAGAAGAGAAAAAGAAAATGAAAACTCAAAGAGTTTTAAACGGGGCTTTAGATACTTTACTTAGAGGTACTGGTATCTGGGGAGCAGCTGTGGCAACTGTTAAAAACACCGTAATGAAGTTTTACGAACAAAGAGAAAAAGGTTGGTCAGGCGATCAAACGTATACTATTATTGAAGCTATAAATCTGTCTCCACCTCTTGGTAGTAAATTTAGAAAAATATATAACGCCATACAAACAGATAAGTTTAATAAAGGTGTTGGTAAAAAACTAGGGTTTAGAATTGAAAACCCGACATTATCTATAGTTGGTAATCTAGTTGAAGCTACAACAAACTTTCCAATGGCTAGATTAATTAACAAAGCAAACAACGTTGAAGAAGCAATAACAGGTAATCATGAAATGTGGCAACGAATGGCTTTACTAGGTGGTTGGAATAAATGGAGCTTAGATATTAAAGATGAAGAACTAGAAGCCGCTAAAGCTGAAGTTAAACAAGATAAAATTGATTTAAAAAACATAGAAAAAGAAAACAAAAAAATAGAGAAAAAAATTGAAAATGATAAAGAAAAAGAAAAAGTAGAAGAACAAAAGAAAGAAGACGGTATAAAGCAAGTTAGATGCTCAGCAATAAAATCAAACGGTCAACGTTGTAACATGATGGTTGAAACTAAAAAGAAAACAGTTAAATGTGTATACCACAAGTCTTATACTGAAAAAGAAAAGAAAGAAGGTACTGATAGAGACAACGATGGAATAAAAGAATTTCAATGTAGTGGTACCACTTCATCTGGCAAAAGATGTAAAAACAGAACTGAGAATACAAACAAGAAATGTTACGCTCATCAATAAACGTGTAATAATAATATAAAGAACTAAATTATGATAAATTGGATTAACTCCTGGAAATCAGGTAATAAGAAAGAAGTATACGAAATAAACTTTAGATTAGGAATGCTAACATTGTTTCAACTAAAATTCTGTTTCTGTGTTTCTTGCACAAATAAAACTTGTAAGAAGTTTAGACTAATGATTTTAAATTTTGGATTTGAAGTATAATGAAATGGATAGGTCAGCACATATGGGATTTTATATCTAGGTTTCGATCTGATGTTTATTTAGAAGCAATAGATACATCGACAGAAACAGACATGCTAGTTGTTGATTCAGCTGGTAAGGTTACTAAAAGAGCAATTGATGCTATAACTGTAGATGTTTCTGACTTCATGACAAATGGTGCTGACAATAGAGTGTTAACAGCAACTGGTACAGACGCTATAAACGCTGAAGCTAATTTGACATACACTGGGGAAACATTATTTCAAACCCATACACCCACAGGAAGTGCTAATTTTGCATATCTTATAGATACTAATGATTATCTAGTAACCAGCCACTCTACAACAAGTCTAAGTATTGATTGTCAAGCAGCAGGTGTTACTGGAGATGGTCTCACTTATATCGGTAAAGGAATAGGTATAAACGTAGAAGATTATGCAACCAACCACGCAAATGCTACTAGTAAATTAACTGGCGCCTTCATAGCTGTTGGTAATCATAATGCAGCTGGAACAGCTGAAATAAAGGGAATAGAAACTATTATCGGTTCTCAAACACCTAGTGAGGCAGTTGGTATTTATCAAAACGTTGTTGATGGTGGTACTGATTTAAAATTTGTAAGTTCTGCTGATACTGGTGATTATTTTTCTATATCTACAATAGAAGATGGTGAGACAACACTAGCGACTTTAGAAAATGGAGGAGGATCAACCGCTCACTTGAATCTTGATGCGGATGGTGATATTGTTTTAGACTCTGCTAGTGGTGTTATTAAAACAGGTAGCACAACCTTTGTAAACAACAGTGGTGTTATACAGGTTGCAACACAAGGAACTATTGATCACGATTCATTAGCAAATTTTGTAACAGCAGAACACGTAGACTGGGCTGGTGCTAGTGCTGGAATAATACACTCAAGTAATGTTTCAACATTAAATCAAGATACAACAGGTACAGCTGCAACGGTAACTGGAGCAGCACAAACAAACATAACATCAGTAGGAACACTAACGAACCTAGATGTTGATAACATAAACATAAATGGTGACACGATAACAGCTTCTGCTGATTTATCTATAGTGGCAACAGGAAATGATATAGCAGTAGATACAGATAATCTTGTCATTGAATCTGCTACTTCTGCAAAACCTGTTTTTGAATTAAAAAACACAACTGTAGATAACACAGCACCAACTCTCAAGTTCACTAACACGAATGGAGGTACAGATGGGGATCTTGGTGACTACGCTGGAACTATTGAATTCACTGGTAATGACGATGGAACTCCTAGTGAACAAATATACGGGCAAATATTCGTTAGACAACATGTTGCTGTTTCTGATGAAGAAAGTGGCGATTTTACGATTTTAGTTGCCGCACATGATGGTGATTTAAATTCAGCGTTTAGAGCTATAGGTGGTAGTGTAGA